>ODAI010482677.1_pt1 | contig 32321 bp, 26 predicted proteins | sample 1539321 | NCBI WGS metagenome assembly ODAI01 (sample SAMN02144231, study PRJEB22623) | gut metagenome | biome: sheep rumen | host: Ovis aries | place: New Zealand
GGTGGCGAACCGTGACTTTGTCTATCCCTCTTCAGAGGATTTCTATGGTGAGCTGGATCACGGCACAGAGGTGCTCTCGACGATGGCGATGAACCAACCGAACCTCTTTGTGGGCACGGCTCCCGAGGCGCAATACATTCTGGCACGCACCGAGGACGGACGTTCGGAGAGCGGTGCTGAGGAAGACTTCTGGGTGGCTGCGGCAGAGCGGGCCGATTCTATTGGTGCAGACGTCATCAACGCCTCGCTGGGTTACCACCAGTTCGACGGCGACTTGGGTTCCTACAAATATGCCGACCTCGATGGGCGGACTTCGCACAGCTCACGTGCTGCATCGTTGTTGGCTGGAAAAGGCATTGTCTTCGTGACCAGTGCCGGTAACGAAGGCATGGGCGCATGGAAGAAGATTGGCGTGCCGGGCGATGCCGATGGTGTGTTGGCTGTGGGGGCTGTGACCGAAAAGCGCGTGAATACAGCCTTTTCGTCGGTTGGACCGTCGGCCGACGGCCGTGTGAAACCCGACGTGATGGCGATGGGTGCGCATGCGGCTGTGGTGAACGGACGTGGAAAAGTGGTGAATGCCAACGGCACATCGTTCTCGTCGCCCATTACATGCGGCATGGTGGCTTGCCTATGGCAGGCGCTGCCCAACAAGACAGCTGCCGAGATTATGGACTTGGTGCGTGCTTCGGCCGACCGCTTTGAGAAACCTGACAATGTGTTCGGCTATGGCATTCCCGATTTCTGGAAAGCCTATAAGCTGGGAGGAGGGGAGTAGCCCCCCCGTCCCCTCCCTGAATGGAGGGACGTAAATTCCAATAGAGAATGGAGAAGAAAGAGGTTCAAAAGTCAAGAGTAACCACTCCCCTCCCTCATAGGGAAGGGGCGGGGGTAGGTCTTCAGGAGGGGCTTGGGGAGGTTCAGCCCCTTTCCCTTTTCGAGTTGAACCAAATGGTGGCTGACGCCATCAGCATGGGCATGCCCGATGACTATTGGGTGGAAACTGAATTGTCGGAGGCTCACGAGGTGCGGGGGCATTGCTATATGGAACTGGTGCAGAAAGACTTGTTTGGCAATACGCCCGTGGCACGCGCCTCGGCCAAATGTTGGAAGTCGACGTGGATGAAGATTCGTCCGCGATTCGAACGGGTGACAGGCCAGCAGTTGCATGCTGGGATGAAAGTGATGCTCAAGGTGAGGGCCGACTTTCACGCTGCTTATGGTTTTTCGTGGATTGTCAGCGACATTGACCCCACCTACACGATGGGCGACATGGCCCGAAGGCGACAGGAAATTGTCAATCAACTGTGCGAGGAAGGTGTGTTCGACCTGCAGAAGAAACTCGAGATTCCCATGTTTGCCCAGCGTATAGCAGTGGTGTCGAGCGAGAACGCTGCCGGATATGGCGACTTCTGTAACCAGTTGGCCGACAACGAATATGGTTTTGTATTCCAAACGATGCTCTTTCCTGCCATCATGCAAGGCGAGCAAGTGGAACAGAGCGTTATCGCTGCTTTGAACAATATTAATAATGTGATAGATGATTTCGACGTGGTGGTCATCATACGAGGTGGTGGAGCTACAGCCGACTTGTCGGGTTTCGACACGCTGGCGCTGGCTGAGAACGTTGCCAACTTCCCGCTTCCCATCATCACGGGCATCGGACACGATCGCGACGAAAGCATCTTGGACATGGTTTCGCATACACGCGTGAAGACACCTACCGCTGCTGCCGCTTTCTTGATTGGTCATCTGGCTGAGGTGATGAGTAGGATTGACGAGTGCCAGACGGCTGTGGTGGCATATGTGAACCGCAGGATGGAAATGGAGCGCATGCGACTCGACAGAGTTTCAACCCATCTTGCAGCGTCGTGCAAGGAACTCCTGCTGAACAAGCGTCATCGTGTGGAACTGTTGGCGGGCAATCTGCCATCGTTGGTCATGCGCAGAATGATGGCAGAACGCCATCGGACGGACATGCTGGAACAACGTGCAAATGCACTTGACCCCCACCTGCTTCTGAAACGCGGATACAGTTTCACACTGCATGAGGGGAAGATTGTGCGAGATGCAAGTACGCTGAAGCCTGGCGATGAAATAGAGACACGTTTGGAGAAAGGTCGGGTAACGTCAATCGTTAGCGGGCTGAACACTAATGATAAATGAAAGATTATAAATGAAATAATAAATAGGAATAGAGGCAAAGCATGGAAGAGATGAAATACGAAGAGGCTGTGCACCAGTTGGAGGAGATTGTGCAGAAAATGGAAAACGGCGAATACAGTATTGACGAAATCGCTGTGCAGTTGCAAACCGCACAGCGACTCATCAAGTTATGCAAGGACAAACTGACCAAGACAGAACAAGAAATCCAGAAGATTCAGGCCGAATGCGAATGATAGGTCGGCCTTAGGCGATTAGAAGTAGAGCCCCACGGCAAACGACTTGAACTCAGGTCCCTTGTCTTTCTTCAGCACGCTCATCGGAGAGTACTTGAAATAGATGCCGCCGCCCTTGCAGAAATGTACGATACCCATCAAATCAACCGTGAAGGGGCGTTGGCCAATCTTTCTTGTGGACTGATCAGTCTCAATATCTCCTTGTTCATAATAGTTGTGAATTCGGGCGTAATAGTTCCAGTTCAGTTGGGCACCCAGGGAAATGGCAAAGTTCTTGCAAAATTCTTGCTTGACGAACAGAGGCATGGCGAGAGCTGTGGTGTGGATGTTAGAGGAGAAATCATCGAGATTGGCTTCTGGGTGCAACACGCCAATCACATTACTCACCTTGTAGAATCCGAGATCACGCCCCTTCAGGGTATAGCTGCGCCAATTGAATCCCAAACCAGCAGAGAGTGTTGTCTTTGAGTTCTTCGGCGTGTAATCATATTGCATCACCGTCCAGTTGATTTCCCATGAACGGAACGGAGCGAACTCAACTTCTTTTGGGGCACCTGTGGGGATGTTGACACCTACAGCAAAGTGCATCGACCAGCGGTCGTCCTCATCCTTGCCCTTGCCAATCTTCACACCACCATCAGTTGACAAATCATCATCATCGTCATTTACAAAAGACGTTGCCGGATTAGCATCGTTCAGATAAACACTCTCATCCTTTTCTTCGGCATTGGCCGTCAAACCGACAGCCAGCAATGCCATTACAAGCAGTTTTTTCATTTTACCTTATTTCTTAGTTAACACTTCTAGTTTATGCTGATATTTCTCAAGTTATTACTTTGGCAAAGATAGACAATTCCCAGCAAACCGACAAGAAAACCTAGGAAAAAGTGATTTTTCGTTAGAAAATGTTGCTCAAACGCGAGAATTTGTTTACTTTTGCAAGCAAATTTTAGACAAAATCATTAAATTGTTTTTAGATGAAAGATTTGGATTGGGGTAGTCTGTCGTTCGGCTACATGAAGACCGACTACAATGTACGTTGTTACTACCGCGATGGAAAATGGGGCGAGATTGAGGTCTGCTCCGATGAGTATCTGAAACTGCACATGGCTGCCACGTGTCTGCACTATGGACAAGAGGCTTTCGAGGGTTTGAAGGCTTATCGTTGTCCTGACGGCAAGGTGCGTGTATTCCGCATGGAAGAGAATGCTGCCCGTCTGCAAAGCACGTGTCGTGGCATCCTGATGCCTGAATTGCCTACGGATCTTTTCTGTGAGATGGTGAAGAAGGTCGTCCGTCTGAACCAAGAGTATATCCCGACTTACGAGAGCGGTGCTACGCTTTACATCCGCCCACTGCTCATTGGAACCAGCGCTCAAGTGGGCGTGCATCCCGCAAAGGAATACATGTTCTTGATTTTCGTAACTCCCGTAGGACCTTATTTCAAAGGTGGATTCGCCACAAACCCATATGTCATCATTCGCGATCACGACCGTTCGGCACCTCTCGGCACAGGTATATATAAGGTGGGTGGTAACTATGCCGCTAGCCTTTTGGCCAACAAGAAGGCCCATGACTTGGGTTATGCTTGCGAGTTCTATCTCGATGCTAAGGAGAAGAAGTTCATTGACGAGTGCGGTGCTGCTAATTTCTTCGGCATCAAGGACAATACATATGTCACACCGAAATCGACCAGCATTCTGCCTTCAATCACGAACAAGAGCCTGATGCAGGTGGCTGAAGACCTGGGTATGAAGGTTGAACGCCGCCCGATTCCAGAAGAGGAGTTGGCTACATTTGAGGAGGCTGGTGCTTGTGGAACGGCTGCGGTGATTTCACCCATCTCGCGCATCGACGATGTGGAGACTGGCAAGAGCTATGTCTTCAGCAAGGATGGCAAGCCCGGTCAACTCTCGAAGCGCCTCTACGACACGCTGCGTGGTATCCAGTATGGCGAGATTGAGGACAAGCACGGTTGGACAACTGTGGTCATTGAGTAGAAGAAATTGCCTTAGAGGCATCCTTTGATAGAAAAAACAACAAGCGTACTACCAAATTTATGGTGGTGCGCTTGTCGTTTTTTGAGAAATAATGCGTATTTTTGCATACGCTTAACAAACAAGGCATCTTGACATCAACTGACTATGGGCAAAGGAAAACTACAAAAATTCGCAGAAATGGAGACATTCCCGAATGTCTTCCAATATCCGTTCCGTGTGATGGAGAACACTTCTTTCGCGCTGAAAGGCCGTTGGCACGAGGACTATTTCAAGAACCAGAACCCCATCGTTCTTGAACTTGGTTGTGGAAAGGGCGAGTATACGGTAGAACTGGCACGGCTCTATCCGGATATGAACTTCATAGGAGTTGACATCAAGGGCGCCCGAATGTGGACGGGGGCGAAGATGGCGTTGGAGGAAGGATTGTCGAATGTGGCCTTCTTGCGCACGAATATCGAGATCATCGACCGTTTCTTCAGCGAAGGTGAGGGGCAAGAAATATGGTTGACGTTCAGCGATCCGCAGATGAAAAATGCCCATAAGCGTCTGACTTCCACTTTCTTCATGGAGCGTTATCGCAAGTTTCTGGCCGATGGAGGTGTCATTCATCTGAAGACAGACTCCAATTTCCTTTTTACCTACACCACGTTTATGGTTGCTGAGAACCATCTGCCTTTGCTTTTCCGCACCGAAGACCTTTACCACACCGATGGAATTGACGACGAGACACGTAAGATATTAGCTATTCGCACCTATTATGAATCGATGTGGATAGACCGCGGGCTTCCTATCCGTTATATGAAGTTCCGCCTGCCCCACGAAGGTGTGTTGCAAGAGCCAGACGTCGAGATTGAACTCGATGAATATCGCAGTTATCATCGTCCGAAACGTAGTAGTTTGGAGAAAAGCAAGTAGTCTGCTCGCCAAAAGCCTTAAAAGTTGTATACAAAAACGAAAGAAACAAAAAGAGTTGCATTTTTCGAAAGAAAAGTAGTGATTTCCAAAAAAATAAGTGTATATTTGCATACATAAATGAGGGCAGGCTTATTGAAACTATTCTTCCTAACAGAGGTATTCAGTTTGTCTGACTAAAAATAGAAAATATTAAATAGACATTTCAGGCGAAAGCCGAATGAGGATACCTCATCATTCGATGAGTTTTTTATATTAATTAGTCATGTGTGCCCGTGCTCGTGAGGAGCATGGTATGCAATCAAAAAGTTGAGTTAACTAGTTAGCACCTTGTCGGGAGACAAGGTGCTATTTTATTTCCATTATTTAAGTGCAGGCTGTATTGGGAACAGATAAAACTTGCGTTCGGCTTCGTAGTCAATCATCCATTGGTCGACGATGATGTTCGGATCAAGTGCTTTGATAGAAAGCGTATGTGAACCCCAATCTAAATACACACGCACGGAATGGACGGCTTGTCCGCGCATCACTTGTTGCTTCCAACCGTCAGAGCGATAAGGCTCGTTCAACGAAATGACTTGTGGGTTTTCTCCATCAATGCTCACCGCATAGCGTGTGGCACCGCCATTGCTGGCATTCGTTGGAATGGTGGCTATGCGCAAGATGGCCTCACCACGTTTGTCGATGTTGAACTTGAAGTCCATTTGTCCGTCTTTGGGCAAGGCGATGGCTTTCATGCTATGGCCCAGCATTTCGATGGGTGTGACGCCTGTAGTGGCTGCCGAATAGTCGCAAGCATTCCTGACGATACAAATCCCTTGCTTCAGTTTTGCTTGGTATTTCTCAGGTGCACCATATTTCTGGATTTCCTCCTCGTTGAGTCGGTCGGGTAGGGAGGGTTCGCTGAAGACGGGTAGTGCTCGTGGGGCCATGCTCATGATGTTGTGCCACTTCCCACCGGCCATCTTTTGGTTGTAGTAGGCCGTGAGTTGTTGGATTTCGCGATAAGCATTGATGCTTCGGGCTGCCGATTCAAGAGCTTCGTCGTCGATGTGGAACGACTGTGGGCGTGCCAACAGACGCGACTCTTGCGCTTCCAGATGCTTCACGGCCATAGCTGCGGCTCCGTAAACAGGATATTTGATGGCAGCGAAGAAGGCGTCTTTCAGTTCTGGACGGATGTTTTTCTCGGCATTGTCCACCATTTTCTTGATTCTTTGGAAATCAGCCAAATAGCGTTCGAGTTCGTTTCCAAAGGCCAATGCGTCGAATTCGGTATTGCTTATAGGCGAAAATCCTCGGTCGTACGTTCGTTTGTCTAAATCCACTTGGCTCCATCCCATGAACTCGGGACGCCGATTACCCGTGAGCCTGTAGAACTCTGTCATAGCAGGCAACAACTGATCTCCCACTTCTTTGCCAAACTGTTGCCGCAGCCAAGCCAGCAAATGTTCTTGCACGGTGTTCGCATGTACATATTCTATATTCCAAGCCATGTCCATGAAGAGCGACAACCCATAGGCGGCAACCTTCGGATTATGAACTTCAGCAATCCACATGCTTTTCGCCCCCATATCGTAGGCGGTTCGCATCTCGTTGTAGATGAGGCCTGGTTGCGTGGTTGAAAGCCACAAGTAGTCGTGCGGTTGGCCTTGTGCGCTCAGGTGGTAGCAGACGCCTATTCCATCCTTCCGACGTCCGTTTGGTTCCTCGGATATGCGAGGCAGATAGCCATAATTGTCATCGCTAATGGACATTGCCACATCGTTGGGCAAACGGCTGCTACTGCCCACGACAATGTCACACGAATCTGCCACTTCACGGTTGCCTTTCACTCTTGCAAAGGCAGTCGTTCCCTCGCCCGAAGCTGGCCAAATCATGTTGGCGCGTAGGCGGAGCAACAGTTCGAAAATCTTCTTGTAGGTGCGAGGCCCGATGTCGCCTTTCCTCAGGCGGCTGTCCATGCGCTCGTGCGCCCAAGGACGGAGGCTCCAGTCTTCGTTGTTCAGAGAGATGCCTCGCCACGCTACTGCGGGTGACTGGATGGTCTTGAAATTATCCGACATCACAAGTCGGTTCTGATGCTCGGGCTTCACATCACCCCACCACACCCACGGCGAGACACCTGCCAGACGCGACAGTTCGAGGATTCCGTAGGCCGTACCACGCCCATCGCTACCCATGACCACAATCCGCCTGTCGTGCACACCGATGTAGAATGTTTCCTTTTTGGCGATAATCTGCTCGTAGGGCAGGCGTTGTTTGCTCAGTTTCTTGAATTCCTTGTTCGAGAGTTGGTCTAATTCAATAATCTGGATAATGCCTTTTCCGCTATTCTCAATCTTCCTTCCCGTCACAGCCATCATGTCGCTGTTGAACATGTCGAGGGCAACCTCAACAACGGGCGACAACTTCAGTTGGCGGGTATAGCTCACGGCATGTTGCCCATCGAACCACACCACGGTGCTCCAGGCGTGGCTGCACAAGGTCAAAAACGCAGCGCAAGCAAGTGCTCTTAATTTCATATTCTTAGTTTTTGAGTTATGAAGTAGTCAAGTTTTGACTTTAAAATGCAAATATACAAATTATTTTGCTAACTTTGCATCTTGAAATACTTAAAAACTCATAAACTATGAGTGAAAGAGTAAACAATAAGTGTTGAGATGTTTAGTACGGCAGTTCACACTTAGTACACCATACATGTACTGGATTGAAACAGCTGTTATGAACAAATATAAGCAAATATATAACAAAAGAAAAGACATGACCCTATATCCCAAACTGATTATTGACGCGCTGGCAACTGTCACCTACGCAGGCACGAAGAAGAACCTTGTGGAGAGCAACATGGTGGCCGACACGCCCAGCATCAATGGAAATCATGTGCGCGTAGTGCTCGAATTCCCGCGTGAAACCGACCCTTTCTTGAAGTCAACTGTCAAGGCTGCTGAGGCCGCCATTCACTATCATTGCGGAAAAGACGTGGAAGTTGAAATCCTGACAGAGTTCCGTTCGAAGCCCCGTCCTGAAGTGGACAAGTTGCTTCCGCAAGTGAAGAATATTGTTGCTGTGAGTTCTGGTAAGGGCGGAGTGGGCAAGAGCACCGTAGCAGCTAATCTTGCCATTGCTTTGGCTCGCCTTGGCTATCGCGTAGGGTTGCTCGATACCGATATCTTCGGCCCGTCTGTGCCCAAAATGTTCGGTGTTGAGGATGCTCGTCCCTATGCCGTTGAGGTGGACGGCCGTCAACTCATCGAGCCTATCGAGCAATATGGAGTCCGTCTGCTTTCCATTGGATTCTTCGTCAATCCCGACACAGCAACGCTTTGGCGTGGAGGAATGGCCACATCAGCGTTGAAGCAACTCATTGCCGATGCCAACTGGGGAGAACTCGACTATTTCATTCTCGACACGCCTCCAGGCACCAGCGACATTCATCTCACGCTGTTGCAGACACTTGCCATTACGGGCGCCATCATCGTTTCCACACCTCAGGATGTGGCACTTGCCGATGCACGGAAGGGCATTGATATGTATAGGAACGAGAAAGTGAATGTTCCGATTCTTGGATTGGTAGAGAACATGGCATGGTTCACGCCCGCCGAACTGCCTGAGAACCGATACTATATCTTCGGTCGTGAAGGTTGTCGCCGACTTGCCGAGGAGATGAACGTTCCTCTGTTGGCGCAGATTCCATTGGTGCAGAGCATTTGCGAGAATGGCGACAATGGAACGCCTGCCGCCCTTCATGCCGACACGATGACAGGACAAGCCTTTCTCGCATTTGCTCAGTCGGTTGTTACGGTGGTGAATCGCCGCAATCGTGAGCTGCCACGCACGGAGATTGTAGGAACGGGAGAGTGATTTAATAGGCTCAAAGGCCACTTCTGACCGCCTCAAAGGATATCTCTGACACGATTAAAGCTATGCTTTGAGGTGCCTAGAAGCCACATGTGAAGCCTTCAAAGACCACCTCTGGCAAAGCGCTCAGATGCGCTTCAAAAATGAGGCGCCCCTCTTTCGGGCGTTGGCAAAAAGATTGGGCATTGGACAGGGGGGATTTTCCGAGCGTGTAAAAAACGCACTGTCCATTGTCCCAATTGTCCCAACTATTCCTTGCGTTCGTTGGTAGCAAACTCTCTCTTCAGTCTTTCCTCGGTAGCTTTCTGCTTCAGACGCTCAATGCGCTCACGTGCATGCTGGTGGGCTTGCTGTATCTGGAACCGGTAAACCAAGCAAGTGGCGAAGAAATAAACAAGAGTCTGTATCCACAGGGCTTGGTATTCCACGGTGATGTCTGAAAGGCTGGCTCCCATGGTGTTGAGCCTTACGAAGCCGCGCACGCCAAACGTGGAGGGGAGAAGGCAGGCAATGGCCCTCCATGCTCCGGGCATGCTGCTTTGCGGCCACGATATGCCTGCGAGGAAAAGGAATGGGATGCTGGTGAAGACTACGAGCAGGATGACATTCTCACGATAGCGCACAAGACACGACAGCATCATTCCGAAGAAAATGCACGATAGCAGATAGGGCGTCATCAGGGCGATGAGCGAACCTGGGTGCAGCATGGATGTATAGCCGAACAGGCGAGGGACTACTATTGTGAGATAGGCTGACATGACAGCGAAAATCATGAAATAGCAAAGCGACTTTCCCAGCACGATGCGGAAGATGCCGTTGTAGTGGCGTGATACGGGTACCAAGTCTTGGTATCGATTGCTCTCGCGGGCAGTTCCTGCCGAGAGTCCGATGCCGAGCAAAAGCACTTGCTGAATGATGAGTATCAACACTGGTGGGATGATGAAATTTCCGTATCCTCCTGTAGTATTGAAAATGGGCACCTCTTTGAAAGCCAACGGCTGGGTCGATATTTGGTCTTCGCGGTCGGTTGGGTTGCCTGAAAGAGCCACTTGCATGTTCTTGCCCATTTGCGAAGCCACGGCTTGGGCCGTTTGGAAGATGGCCTTGTAGGTGAGCATGAGGCTCATGTCGCAATAGACGCCCACATGGCTTTGTTCCATGCGATTGAGTTGCGTGTCGAAGTCGGGCGGGAAGTAGAGCACACCATGCACCACTTGCTTGCCCACAAGCGCGCGAGCTTCGTCGAGACTGCTGCAATGGTAGGTTGCATTGACATCGGGTGAAGCGTTGAACAGCCGGATGAATTCGCGGCTCTTATGACTATGCGAGAGGTCTACGATGGCCACAGGCACTTCGCGCACCACTTCGTTGGTGTATGCCCACGAGTAGAGTAGGGGATAAAGCAACGGTACAAGAATAAAGAAGATGAGCACTCCCTCGTCTTTGACGGTGGAGCGCATCTCTTTTGCCCAAATGTAGCAAAGGTCGCTGATGCCTTCTTTGATTCTATGTATGAGGCTCTCTTTCATTTTTTCTCTATGGGATATATACGTATTCGAGCATGGCGCGTCGGATTTTTGTCAGTACGAAGAATGGCAGCGCGATGAAAATGGCCATTGCCATGAAGTTGAACCAGGCGTCGATGTAGGAGAATCCGTTGAAGACGCATATCTGGTAAATCATGTAATAGTGGCGAAGGGGGAACAGTTGTGCTATTCCCTCGATGATGGGATTCATAGCGAAAACGGGGAAAGTGGCTCCGCTGGTGGTGAAACTGAGCATTGCCCACAACGAGCAGACACTCATCGACATGCGAAGCGAAGGCATCAAACCGAAAGCGAATACTCCAAACGCCTGTGAGGCAAGAACCGCCAGCAGTCCGAGCAACATGATGGAGAATGCACCACCTTCGTGGGGAAATCCCAAATGGCCGAACACATAGTACAGGTGGGCATACATGATGGTGAGGAACACCAGGAATTGCGGCAACAACTTGCCAGTGAGTGCCACGATGATGTCTCCGTCTGCAAGGTCTAGCCATTCTTTTGAACGCTTGAATTTCAGTTCCGTACCCAGCGAGTAAGCGGTGATGAGGAACATGAAAAGCATCAGCAAACCAGGGATAAGCAATGTGCTCAGATAGACGTTGTAGTTGGCCCAAGGATTGTTGATGGTATGCAAGTCGATGGCGATGGGTTGCAGGAATGTCATGATTTGCTTGTCGGTGAATCCCTTCGCTCTCATCGTGGCTTGTCCTACGCCTGCCGAGCCCAGCGTGGCGATGGTCTTCAGGTCTTTGTAGAGCAAAGAGCCGGCTGTGAGGGAAACATTGCTGTAGTAGAACGAGATCGTTGGTTGGCGCATGGCCAGCAAATCATCGGTGGTTCCTTTGGGAATATGGAGGAAAGCGTATATCTCGTTTCGTTGAATGGCGTTGCGTGCCTCGTTGATGTTGGGATAGTAGGCAACGACATCGCTCGACTGGAAAGCGTCAAGCCGCCGAATCAAGGAGCGTGTGGTGTTTGTTTTGTCTTGGTCGACAATGCCAACGGGCATCGTTGTGGGTTGCCCTTCGTTCATCATCGAGGTGAAGAAAACTGTCACGAGGATGGGGAAAAACACCATGCAAAAGAAATACATCGGATTGATCCGAAGTATTCCACATTCGCGCAATGCTATCTTGTATATTCGTTTCAGCATCCCCACTTTTTCAATTTACAATTAACAATTGACAATTTACAATTTACAATTCTTTTAGTCGGCTGACGCCCTTCTTAAGACTCACTTCGCTCATATAAGCGGTGGAGCCGGGCGGTAAAAGCGGCAAAGCCGAGCGGACAATGGACAATTGGGACAATGGACAGTGCGTTTTTTCCTCTCTCCTCTCTCCTCTATTTCTTGATAATAAGCGACATGCCCGGGCGAAGACCATCGAATGGTTCTTCGGGACGTGCTTTCACCTCAAAAGTCTTCAGGTCGTATTGCCCATTGGCTTTCGTTGCTTTCCATACAGCATACGAACCTTGGTCTTTGATGTAGAACACCTTCATCTTCACTTCTTTGTTGAAAGCGGGAGAGAAAGCCGAGAAGGTGTCGCCAACCTTCAATCCGTTCAACTGGTCTTCGCGCACGTTGAACGTTCCCCACAAGTCGCTCATGATGGAAATGCTCATGATGGGCGAGCCGGTTCCGATGAGTTCTCCCACTTTGGGATAGATGTTGCTCACTTCGCCTTCCACTTGCGATATCTGAACCGTCTCCTTGATGTAACTGTTCACCTCCTGAACAGCACCGCGAGCACGGTTCACTTGGGCTTGGGCAGCGCGTTTCTCTTGTTGGCGAGCACCGTTCACCGCCATCTCGTACTGGCTTTTGGCGGCTTTCTCTTGCGCTTCCAACGCCTTGTAGTTGGCAAGAGCCTCATCGCGCTTCTGGGCACTCATCACGCCTTCGTCATAAAGTCGTTGCACACGCTCATACGATTTCTTGGCGATTTCGAGTCCTGCTTTGGCTTGCTGCCATAGTTGGTAGGCTCCGCTGATTTGTTCACGGCGCGCACCAGCTTGTGCCAAATCGCTCATTGCCGCAGCTGCGTCTTCGGCACTTTGGGCTTGTGCCTTCTTGGCGCGCACTTCGGGGGCATCGAGGATGGCGAGCGTGTCGCCAGCATGGACATAGTCGCCCTCTTTTACACGTAACTCCAGGATGCGCCCAGGAACTTTGCTCGACACCCTGTATTCAGAAACTTCAACTTCTCCTTGGATGATTTCAGGCGTGCGGTCGAGCAGAAAGAATCCCATGACGCCCACGATGGCTACCACTGCGATGAATCCCAGCACGGCCAAGAGAATGTTGTTGTGTTGTGTTTTTGCTGACATATTATTATTATCACTTATTTCAATTTATCATTTTTCATTTTTAATCTTTCATCTTTCATCTTCAGCGGAGCACTCCCAACGCTTTTTGCAAGTTGATATGTGACAGACGTACTTCCACCTCAGCGTCAATCTTCTGGCTTTGAGCCATTTGCCACGCTGTCTGGGCAGCCATCACATCGGCGGCTTGAATCACCCCTTCGCTGAATCCCACGTTTGCGCAACGCAGGTTCTCCTCAGCGCTGGCTATGCTTTTCTGAGCCATCAGCAGCCGTTTGTTGGCTTCGCTCACTTGGAATTTGCATTGCGCGACCTGCAAATCGATTTTCTCTTGCACATCGGTCTTTTCCATCAGGGCGATGTTGGTGGCTGCTTCGGCGGCGCGCACCTTGTATCGGCCTTCAAACCAACTCCAAACAGGAACACGAACAATCACGCCCACATTCCACGCACCAGCGAATTCTTTCTCAAAACCGTTGAAGGGATTGGGGTTGGCAACAAGGAAACCAGCCGTCAGAGCCACTTGCGGAAGATATGCGGCGCGAACAATCTTGGTCGCTTCTTTCGAGAGGTCGACGGCATTTTGCAGCATCCGAACCTCAGGTCGCGCGTCAGTTTCAAGATTATTGTTGACAGCTTCAACCACCGCAACATCCTCGCTCACCTCGTCAGCCAGCACAATGTCGGCACCGACAGGGATTCCGCAGAGTTGGCAAAGCAACATTTTCGCCAATGCAACGCCGTCTTCCACCTGCGTGCATTGCATCTCGGCTTCGTTCACCTTCACGTCCACTTTCAACCCGTCGGCGCGTGTTGCCACACCTTCGTCAATCATCTTGTGGACATCTTCATCCAGTTTCTTCACCAAGTCATAATAGCTCTGCGCCAGTTTCTGCTTTTGTTTCAGCGAAACGACGGTCCAATAGGTCTGGTCGATGTTGTGGAGGGTCGACTGAGTGCGCAAGTCTATATCGTTGGCAGCCATTTCCTCACCGATGTCAGCCATGCGGTTGGCTGCCGTTATGGCTCCACCCAGATAGACCGGTTGGCGCACCATCAAGGCTCCTGCCCAGATGTTGCGGGTGTCGGTACGGAATGCATCGCGCAGACTCTGGCCTATTTCATTCCCTTTCTCCACCAGGGGCGACATCATTTGCGTGAGCAAACCACCCAACTGCTGGGCTTCCTGAGGCGTCACAATGCCCTGCTGGGCCAACGCCGCGATGGTTTGCGTGGCATTGCCAGAAAGTTTCGTGCCAGCCACAGTGCCCAGATTGCCCAGCATCTCCTTCTGGTCGCTCTTCAGCAGCGACACTTCTTTGCTTACATGCTCATATCCAGCCAGCGCGTCAACTTTCGGAAGATACTTAGTTCTGACGGCTTTGCGCGTGTTGTAGGCCACTTCTTGCTTCAGTCGCGCCACATTCAGCTGCTTGTTGTTGCGCAAGGCCAGCGCGCGGCAACTGTCGAGTGTCAACACTTGTTGCGCTTGCGACGGGAGGATGAAGAATGAAGATTGAAGCGTGCAGAACGCCGCACAAAGCAGCATCCTTCCCTTCCAACTGTTCATTTCCTTATTCATGGTTGATGCAAATATCGATATCAGTCTTCCGGCGATATCTCTTCAGTCAATTTCTTATATTCAGGTATTTTCTTTCGCCATCAGTTGAAGGCGAAGTTTTTCGAGCCAATCATGTTGCCGTCGGCAAAGATGCTCACGTTGTAGGTTCCGCCAACGAGTGCTTGCGACACGTTCCAATAAAGGGTCACAGGCGTCTCCTGACCGCCGTATTCCACGCTCTTCTTCATCGAGCACTGCAGCGTTTTGCCTTCATAGCCGAAGCTGCCGGCATCGCCAAGAAGCGACCCTGTGGGCGACATGATGCGCACGTAGATGTTGCGTAGTCCGCTGGTTGCCGTCACATTCTTCGCCAACGCGAAGTTCACCTGCACCGTCTTGCATTTGCTCATCTGCTTTGTGTCCTTCCCGCGTTTGTCCTTGGGCTGCATCGAGATGCCGATGGCGTCCAGCTGGGCGGCGATGGCCACCTTCTCCGAAAGCGATTGTTTCTCGGTGTTCAGCCCCTCAATCTGTTGCGTGGCCTCCTGATATTGCGCCTTCACCCGCGTGTTTTCCTCCACGAGGTTCTGGTTCAGCCGGTTCAGCGAGTCAATTTCTATCACATACGAACGCAGCACAGCCCTCACCGTGGCGAGTTCCTTCTTCAGTCGGGTGATTTCCCGCGCATCGTTGGCTTTCACCTGTTGCAGTTCCTTCAGCAGCCGTTGCGTCTTTTCCTGTTCAGCTGACAGCTGCGCCACGATGGAGTCGTTGTTGATTTGCGTCTTCATCTCGCTGTATTGCAAGGCAAACTGCCGATACTCGTTCTCCATTTCCTTCTTGTCGAGCTCAGCCAGTTCCTGCATCTCTTGGTTTTCCTGTTTCTGCTTGTTGAGGTCGCTGTAGAGCCAGAATGCCAACCCCGCCAAAGCCAGAATCACCACGACGGCGAGCGCTATCCAAAGTTTTTTCATTCCTTAATCGTTTTTTACTTTGTTCGTTTTCGAAGCAAAGGTACATGTTTTCGTTGAGACTGCAAAGCATTTTTAAGTTTCTAAATAATTAACAACTAATTTTTGTGTAATAAAAAGGAAAAAAAGGACAACGCACAACTGAAAACCCCACCTCATGCCTGTAGAATCGTCACTTTTGCCCTTTCGTGTAATCATTGCATGCTTTTCATCTGGTAAAATAAATTAATTTGCAAAGTAAAATAAATTATTTTGCACGGTAAAATAAATTATTTTCCTCAGTAAAATAAATTATTTTACTTGACCAAAGGATACATATGACAAGGTCAGATGTGGCAAATGACGCTGTCAGAGCATAGGTTTGACAAGGCCAGATGCATGCTTTGGCGTTTGGGGATGCGTGGCATTCTTTTTCATAAAAAAGTGTTTCGTGTTTTCTTCAGCATTTTTTCTTTGAATAGTTTTGGAAGTTTCATCCTTTTTGTATATATTTGCGAAAAATTATTGAAACCCTTGAACCATGAAGAGAGACAGCTTCTTATATCGGGTTTTCGACCTTTATTACGATGGTTTCCGCCACATGACGCTGGGAAAAACATTATGGGCGGTCATCATCATCAAGCTTTTCATCATCTTTGTGGTGCTGAAATTGTTCTTTTTCCCTAACTTCCTGAAAGCCAATGCGCCCGAAGGCGGCGAGGCGGAATATGTTTCTACGGAACTGCTCAATCGCACAAACTAAAATCTATTATCATATGACAAACTTATTGCTTGACATCACAACAGGAACGATAGATTGGTCGAGGGCGCAATTTGCTCTCACAGCCATCTATCACTGGCTTTTCGTGCCGCTCACGCTGGGTTTGGCAGTCATCATGGGCATCATGGAGACTTGCTATTATCGCACGAAGAAGCGCTTCTGGAAAGACACAGCCAAATTCTGGCAGAAACTCTTTGGAATCAATTTCGCAATGGGTGTGGCTACTGGCATCATCCTCGAATTTGAGTTCGGAACCAACTGGAGCAACTATTCCTGGCTGGTGGGCGACATCTTTGGCGCTCCGCTGGCCATCGAGGGCATCATCGCCTTCTTCATGGAGAGTACGTTTGTAGCCGTGATGTTCTTCGGATGGAACAAGGTCTCGCGTGGTTTCCACCTTGCTTCCACTTGGCTTACGGGGCTTGGCGCCACCATCTCGGCTTGGTGGATATTGGTGGCTAATGCTTGGATGCAGAATCCTGTGGGTTGCGAATTCAATCCCGACACGATGCGCAACGAGATGGTATCGTTCTTCGAAGTGGCCTTGTCGCCTTTTGCCGTTGGTAAGTTCTTCCACACGGTCACGTCTTCGTGGATTATCGGAGCTGTCTTCACAGTTGCCGTGAGTTTCTGGTATCTGATGAAGAAACGCGAGCAGAAGATGGCTGTTGAGAGTTTGAAGATTGGCGCAGTAGTTGGATTGGTGGCTTCGTTGCTGGCTGCATTCACCGGCCATATCTCTGGCGAACAAGTTGCCAAGTCGCAACCGATGAAGTTGGCAGCTATGGAGGCGCTCTACAACGGAGGAACCGACCAAAGTCTGACGGCTGTAGCATGGGTGAATCCTTTCAAACAACCTGACTACGCCAACGAGCAAGAGCCGTCTTTGCGTATTGCAATGCCCTATGCGCTCTCGGTGATGGCCACTCGCGACATTCACGGTTATGTGCCAGGCGTGAACGACCTCATCAACGGATATACTCTTCCCGATGGAACGAAGGAGATTTCATATGAAGAGAAAATCAAGCGTGGGCGGTCGGCCATCTATTCGCTGATGACCTATCGCAATGCGAAGAAGACGGGTAATGAAGAAACTGCCGCATCGAGCTTGAAGAACCTTCGCGAGAATATGCCCTATTTCGGTTATGGTTATGTGAAGAGCACCGATCAGCTGGTGCCTTATATACCTATCTGTTTCTGGTCGTTCCGCATTATGGTGGGGTTGGGTTGTCTTTTCATCTTGTTCTTTGCCGTCGTGTTGTTCTTGGTTTACAAGGATAGATTGGACCGATTCAAATGGTTGCCCAAAGTAGCTATTGCCCTCGTGCCGCTTGGCTATATTGCAAGCGAGTCAGGTTGGATTGTGGCTGAGATGGGACGCCAACCGTGGACCATTCAGGACATGCTTCCCACGTGGGCGGCTGTTAGCAATCTGAATGCTGGCTCTGTAGCATTCACGTTCTTCCTCTTCCTCTTCTTGTTCACCACTATGCTTGCCGTTGAAATCAGCATCCTTTTGAGGGAAATCAAGAAAGGTCCGAAGGTCACGGTGGAAGTGGCTGAGAAGGAAGAAAGTCTTGAAAGCAGCGAATCATGAATATAGAAATCTAAACAATCAACCGTTATGACATACGCTTGTTTACAACAATATTGGTGGTTCCTGGTTTCATTGCTAGGGGCCTTGCTGGTGTTCCTCATGTTTGTGCAGGGAGCCAACTCCATGATTTTCCAGTTGGGGCGCGATGCTGAAGAGCGCCGTATGCTCATCAATTCAACTGGAAGGAAGTGGGAAATCACGTTCACCACGCTGGTTACATTTGGTGGTGCATTCTTTGCAGCCTTCCCGTTGTTCTATAGCACGAGCTTTGGCGGAGCCTATTGGCTGTGGATGATTATCCTGTTCTCGTTTGTTCTGCAGGCCGTCAGTTATGAATTCCAGAACAAGTTGGGCAATCTTCTGGGTACTCGTACATTCCAAACTTTCTTGGTCATCAACGGCATTCTGGGCCCGTTGCTCTTGGGCGGGGCTGTGGCTACGTTCTTCACGGGAAGTAATTTCGTTGTGGAACGCGACAATATCTTCCAGATGTCGCAACCTGTCATCAGCCGTTGGGCCAATGCGTCGAACGGTCTTGATGCGTTGCTCGACCCGTGGAACCTTGTCTTTGGGCTTGCCGTGTTTTTCCTGGCGCGCGTGTTGGGTATTTTATACATTATGAATAATGTGAACGATGAGAATATCCGTTCGCGCGGTAGCGTTCAACTTGTGGGTAACTCAATCGTGTTTCTGGTGCTCTTCCTTGTATTCCTTGTCCGCACTCTGCTGGGATATGGCTATGCTTATGACCCACAAACGGGTGTTGTTGGCATTGTCGAAGGAAAATATTGGCAGAACCTCATAGACATGTGGTATCTCACGGTGGGCATTCTTGTAGGTGTCGTGCTGTTGCTTTACGGCATTTTGCGCACTATTGTTTCGAAGACTTACATTGGTGGCATTTGGCCGGCAGGCATCGGTGTGGTCATCGTGGTGTTGTGCTTGTTGCTATGTGCGGGTTGGAATAATACGTGCTACTACCCATCTAATGAAGACTTGCAGAGTTCGCTTCACATCATGAATTCATGTTCCAGCGAGTTCACTTTGCGAACGATGGCTTGGGTGAGCATTTTCATTCCTTTCGTGTTGGCTTATATTGCATACGCTTGGCGGGCACTCGACAGCAAGAAGATTGACCGTGACGAAATGAAGAGAAGCGACATCTATTAAACTTCTTGAAGAAAACAAGTACATTATAAGTAAAATCGGGGCGACATAACTTGTCGCCCCGATTCTTCTTTATAGGAGTTTTATCAATTACCAATTACGGCATCAGTTTGTGCCATTCAACTTTGGGTTCGTAGATTTTCTTGGAGATGGTGGCTTGGAAAGCTTTGCCTTCCTCGGTGGTGATGTCTTTCCCGTCGAGTGAGTATTCACAGTCTTCATATACTTGCATGCAAGTGAGCTCGTGTTCACGCTGGCTGTCTTTCAGCGTGATGGTGTTCGTGTAGTAAGATGGGCCTCCGGCAGGTCCTCCCACGGTCACACGGCCGGGTGCGAGTGTTGGTCTGAATCGGCTTGTCTCAGAGATGAGCAGTTGTGGGCCGTCGAAATCGCCGAAGGCAAAGAAGGCTCCGTTCTTGTCGTTGTCTGCTCTCATCCACACTTCGTACACTCCGTCTTGATCGATGTCTATCAAGGCCCACTTGGTGAGGCGGTCTCCGCCATCTTCAGCTTTTTCTTCGTTGAAGAGTTGGATGAGTCGTTCTTGTTCGCCAATGCGGATGCCTGCCAGACGGAATTGGTTTCCGTCGAACCGATAGACATGGCGCAACACCAAGCTTGCGTCTTCCTCAATGATGAATTCCTTGGAACCTTGGGGCAACACGTAGTTCAAGTAAGGTTTCTTCAGCAATCCCTTGAAGTGGGTTGCGGGGCTGTCTTCAGGTGTGAGCTTAGCTGTTGCGGGGTCGAAGTCGTAAGCGCAGATGAACTGGTCGACATTGGCAATGGGCCAAGCCAAGCAGGCCATAAAGAGCTTGTGCCCGTTCTCACGGTCGACGACGCTGACCATCATGTCTTCGGCATCGCCCGTCTTGCTGCCAAGGGCTTCAATGTATCCCCCCGCTTTGTCGGTTTTCACTTTCAGGTCGGGGTATCCATTGGATTGTGGAACACTCTTTCCTTCGCTCTTCAACGTCAGCGTGTTGCCGATGGCTGTGGGCCATGCGTGGTTGAAAGCTTTCGCCAATTGAAGGACGTCGATGTCGCCCGATGCGTTTTCCACAGGAATGCTCAGGGCATTCCATCCTTCTTTCACCTCTTTCAGTTCATAGATGTCCTTGCGTGGAGGCAGCGAGTTGCCAGTTTCGGTGGCTACTTGTTCGGTGGAGTCGGCAGGCGCGTCTTTTTCTGCCGTGCCGCTTTTTCCTTGGTTACAAGATGTCAGGGCCAGGAGGCAGGCGGCAAGAAAAGCTGTTATGATTTTTTGTTTCATATTGGAAATGGATGTTAGAGATTATATGCAAGACTGTTTGTCGTATCGGGGCGGGATTAGAGATTCCCCAAAGGTCGCCACTGGGGTGTGAACTCAAAATCGTCGTCGAGGGATTGCATGAACTTGTCGCCCTCAGCCTCGGGTATCTCGTTGCCGTTTTTCTCCCACGAGCTGGTTCCCTCGTCACCGTCTTCGAATCCATATTCGGTGAGGACATTCCAGACGTCGCCAGGCTTGCTGCCTTTCACCGTCGTGAAACGGGAGAATTGGCAGCCTGTTCCACAGCCTCCCGACTGCTGGATGATGCCTTTGCGGAGGTATACGGTGGAATGATAGTTCTCGGTTTCGAGCAGCCATATCTTCCCTTGGTTGATGGCAAAGAATACGCCATCTTCCTCTTTCTGGCTGCGCATCCAGAGTTCGGGATTGCCATCTTGGTCGATGTCTACGAGCGCATACTTGACCAACGTGTGGTCTTCGCTTTTGTACATGTCGTCGAAGTCATCGTAAAGCTTTATCATCTTGGCGTAGTCGTCGATGGTGGTGCGGGCGAAATGGTGCTTTGTTCCGTCGAAGGCGTAGGTGTGGCGGATGTACTTTTCCCATCCGGGGACAAACTCGTTAATCACGATATCCTTGCCCGTTCGTGGCAACTTGTATTCCACAATGTTCCCCTCGAAGGAAGGCTTGAAGTCCGTCGGCGAACTCTTGTCGGGGGCCAGCGTGCCTTTTGCAGGGTCGTAGTCGTAGAACATTACGACGTTGATGGTGGGTTCGATAGGCTGTGCCAAGTTGACGGAGAACAGCTGGTGGCCGTTCGGGCGTTTCCACTGGCAAGCCGTCAGCGTCTGCCCTTCCACTTCGCTCGAGAGCCAGCCGTTGGGGGCGTCGACAGTCTTCTTGCCATTGATGGCGGAAGTGGGCCATGCTCGGCTGAAAGCCTCGACGAGTTGTTCGATGTTAGGGGTTTGTCCGCCGTTTTCCACGTTAATGGTCTTTGCGGTCCATCCGTCGGCAATGTTCTGCACTTCAAGGGATTTCGCCCCTTCCTGCACAGATGGTTTTTCACTGGACGTGGCATTATTGTCGGCCGAAGCGTCGTTCTTGGGATTGTTGCTGCATGCGACGAAAAGCATGACTAAGCAAAACAGGAATGTCAAAGGTTTGCTCATACGTTTTGGTGGTTAAATGTTGTTCAGATGCAAAAATACGAAATAATATTGATATATCGCTATTTTTTTGTATTTTTGTACGCAAAAAAATGAATACAAACCATTAATGGACATGAAACGATTGATTTTCTTATGTGCGCTGTTCGCTGCTTTTGCGGCTAATGGCGCTGCTCAGGAGGCCGACAGCGTGCGCCATGAAGTGCTTTTCGAAACTACGATGGGCAACATCTGGGTAGTGCTCTACAACGAGACGCCGCGCCATCGCGACAATTTCCTGAAGTTGGTGGGCGAAGGTTTCTACAATGGCAACCTGTTTCATCGCGTGATAGCCGACTTCATGATTCAGACGGGCGACTCTACCACGCGTCACGCAAAGCCCGGGGAGACCGTAGGACTTCACTCGCCCGACTATACGGTGCCTGCCGAAATCGTCTTCCCCAAGTATTTCCATAAACGTGGCGCATTGGCAGCTGCCCGAGAGGGTGATGCAGCGAATCCTGAAAGGGCTTCTTCGGCCAGCCAGTTCTACATCGTGTATGGAACGAATTACAGTTCGTTGTCGCTCGACCGCTTTCAAGAACGCCTCGACCAGGCTACTGGCGGCACGGTGAAACTGACCGAGGACATTCGCGACTACTATCGCAAGTATGGCGGAACGCCTCACCTCGACGGTCAATACACCGTCTTCGGCGAAGTGGTGGAAGGGCTGGATGTGGTTAGGAAAATCAATTATGTGCAGACCGACGACTATGCCCGTCCGGTTGACGACGTACGTATTGTGAAGGCTACGGTCGTGAAATAGATAATTGTCAATTCCTTTCGCCTTCCCAATTGGGGATAAACACTTGGCGCATCCGCCAGAAGGCGTAAATGGCTAGAGGCCATTCGATGAGCCACAGATAAGAAATAAAGTCGTATTGCGACAATAGGAAGTAGAGCAACACGGGGAGGAACGTTGGGACAAGTTGCCATGCAAGGATGGCCCACCCCAGAAGTCGTAACCGCCCGCCGTAGTTGCGAATTAGCAGATATCCCGTCCATAGCAGGCTGACGATGTATAGCGTGATGGTTAAGGACTGTATCGTCTGATACGTTCTGAAATGAGCAGATTGGAAATCGGGAACAGGCACCAACCAAGTGTAGAGCCAACGGCACAAACACGTGATGATGACAGCCCACAGCGTCCATCTTAACCAGCGATGTTTCTCGGGCAGATGGGCTGCTATTTGCCAAATCATCCATAGGAAAGCGGCTGTGTAGGCTATCACGAAGGCGTATTTCATCCAACGTGCGGTAATCAGTTCGCGAAGGGCGTCGAGGCCCGAATAGCCGCTGATGGAAGTGGTTCTGGGTGCAGGAATGTTCATCAGGATGAAGAGTGCAACAATCATCCAGAACCAAGCGGCGTAGCGCTTGACTTTGTTGGAAGAAACGATGAAATTGTTCATCTCCTAAAACTTTTCGTTGATGGATGTGATGTCTATTTCTATGTGGTTCGTCAATTGGCGTCAAGTGTGGCGACCACGTATTCAGATTGAGTGCCGATACGGAATTTTCCGCCCCAGATGCCAATGCCACTTGTCACGTAAAACTTGGTTCGTCCTCGCTCGCTGAGTCCGTAAGCATTCTCGTACATAGCGTCTTCTATCCAGCTGATGGGCCACACTTGTCCGTAGTGGGTGTGTCCGCTGAGTTGGAAGTCCACGCCTGCTTGTTCGGAGAGTTCCAGATTGTAGGGCTGGTGGTCGAGGAGAATGGTGAAAGGTCTTTGTCCTCCTTGTGGAAGGGCTTCTTGCGTGAGTTGTGCAACCGGCTTGCGCCTGCGGTTCATTCGGTCGTCGCGTCCGATAATGGTGAGATTGCCGAGCTGGGGTAGGGTTACGCTGCTGTCACGTAGCAGGTGTATTCCGGCATCGTTGTAGAATTGTTGGGCACGAGGCTCACCGCTGAAGTATTCGTGGTTGCCCAGGCAAGCATAGATGGGCGCTTGAAGGCGATGGAACTCTTCAGCCATTCCTTCTTCGATGAGCGGTCGGACGCTGATGTCGATAATGTCGCCCGCTATCAAAATGAGGTCAGGATGCTCTGCGTTGATGATGTCCACCCATCGGGCAAGCTCCTTGCGCGGATTGTGGTATCCCAAATGAAGGTCGCTCAGCATAACAATGGTATAGCGTCCCTTTTGCCCATCATTGAGGGAATGATGGTTAGTTGGAGCAGGTTTCAAGTCGATGGCAACGCGTACCTTATTATAATAATTACAGTTGCCATAGATGAAGATGCCCAGCATTATTGCCAACACCGTGAGCGATCCTGCTACACTCGACTTCATGAATGTGGCAGGAACCAGATGGAGCAATTGGCCGATGTGGAGCACGAGGAACAGCATCGTCAGGTAAAGCAGAACGATGATGGACGAGGTGCCTATGGCATAGACCACGCGGGCCACAGGAAGCGGCATCTTGTCGAGTCCCATGCCGAATCCCACGAAGAGCATAAGGATACAAGCAAGCATGATTGCCAGAACAAGGACTTTCCAAACCGAAGCCAAAGGAAGGATTCGCCAGACGCTCCATCCAACATAGATGCATCCCAAAATGGGGAGCAGGAAAAAAACAATTGCCCAGAGTTTCATTGAAGTGAATGTTATTGTAGCCGCAAAGTTACGATTTTTTTTGAAAAAAACACTTCGCAAGCCTTGCAAAAACAAAAATCATATTGATGTATTTTGTAACTTTGCAATCTCCAAGTTCCCTTTTTGGGAATCGTGAGGCAAATAAACAAGAGGCAAGAAAGGCTTCTACTCAACTATAACCCCTTTAACTCCTTTGACTAATGGAACTATCAGACATCAAAGAACCCCGTCCATTGGTGGACTTTGGGCCTATTGAAGACCGTTCGCGCGACATCATCAAAGTGATTGGCGTGGGGGGCGGTGGCTGCAATGCAGTCAAAAACATGTATAGTGAAGGTATTGAGAGCGTGACGTTCGCCGTTTGCAACACCGACTCGAAATCATTGGCCAGCTCGCCGGTGCCTGTGAAAATCCCATTGGGCGGCACAGGTTTGGGGGCTGGGGCCAACCCGTCTGTGGGTAGGAAGGCTGCCGAAGACAGCATCGAGCAAATACGTAAATTGCTTGACGATGGCACTAAAATGGTGTTTGTAACAGCTGGTATGGGTGGTGGAACCGGCACGGGTGGCGCTCCCGTTATTGCTGGAGTGGCCAAAAGCATGGGTATCCTGACCATCGGCATCGTGACAATACCCTTCTATTTCGAGAAAAAGAACAAGATTATCAAGGCGTTGCGTGGAGTGGAGGAGATGCGAAAGAATGTGGACGCCCTACTCATCATCAATAATGAACGCATCTGCGACATCTATAGTGACTCGCAAGTGACCATCAAGGAATCTTTCCGTCGCGCCGACCAGATTCTTTGTGACGCTACGAAGTCCATTTCAGAACTCATCACCGTGGAGGGTGACATCAACTTGGACTTCTGCGATGTGGAAACTACGTTGCGTGGTGGTGGAGGAGCCATTATGGCTATGGGACGTGCACGCGGTGAGCATCGTGTGGAGAAGGCAGTCATCGATGCTCTCGACTCTCCTTTGCTTTATGGAAACGACATCGACAAGGCAAAACGCATCTTGTTCAACATCTACACCAGCGAAGAACATCCGCTATTCGTCAGCGAGATGAATGAAATCGACGCCTTCATGGACGCCCTTGACCCGAACATCGATGTCATATGGGGTGTCAGCGATGACAACTCTTTAGGCGAGGATGCTAAAGTGACGATTCTTGCTACAGGCTTCGAGGATCATTTGGAGTTTGCGCGAGAACCGGCAACTAATATCCAAGAGACATCAGCCAATGCTCAGGCGCAATATTTCGAATCCTTGATAGCCAACCTTTACAAGCCATATAAGAAAAAGGTGTGGAACTTCGAACGCAACGAGGCGGAAGTGGTGGAAACCGTCAGGGTGGAAGCACACGAAGTGGTGGATAGCCCAATGGAGGACATTCCCTTCACGGTAACAGTTGGCAATGATGAGGAACCAGCACCTGTTGCTGATGAGCCTATTACTGAAGAGGAACCGCTAGATAACGTTCAAGAGCCTTCATCCAACATCCAAACCGCAACATCCGCCACTCCAGAAGTTGTTGTGGTAGAAGAATCTTCTGTTGATGAAACAGAATCTGTCGGCGAAGAAGTTTCTGAGGCTGCGGATTCAGACAATGAAAGAACTGAACAAACACCAGTTTCCACTCCACCCAGGCAGGAGAATGGTGGTGGAGCAACACCCCAGAAAAGGCCATTTGGTTTCGTGCTTCGTGCAAAAAAACTCATGGAGCGAATCACCGAACTCACCCAAGATCCTGATGAACCCAATTGACTTTTGCGTGAATCAATGGATTTTACGGTGCTTTTGAAACTTCAAAGGCACCGTTTTTTGTGTTTGCCAAGAATCGAGACAACCTCAAAAGGCTTGTTTCTTTATTTCCAAGATGACTGAAATGTGTTCCAGAAAGTTAAAACTAATTAAAATAGTTACATAACTACAATTTTTAGTTGCATGTATAATTTTTTTTCGTTACCTTTGTCGCTGGATATTGATAACGAGTTAGGAAAGTGTGGGGTAGGGCATGAAAGCCCGACTCACGATGTTTAACGAAATAATGAAACAAAAATGAAGAAACTGACGAACAAAGAACGCGAGATAATGGAGCTTTATTGGCAGCACGGTCCTATGTTCGTGCGCGAGTTGCTTGGATACTACGAGGAGCCAAAGCCTCATTTCAATACACTATCGACGATGGTGCGCGCTTTGGAGAAGAATGGCTTCTTGGGTCATAAGCAATTTGGAAATACGTTCCAGTATTATGCTCAGGTCTCGGAACGCGAGTTTGGCAAGCAAGGCATTGCTGGAATGGTGCAGAACTATTTCGATAATTCCTACTTGAGTGTGGTATCTTCGTTTGTCAAAGACGAGAAAATCTCGGTGGATGAATTGCAGGAACTCATCGATCTCATCAAGCGGAAAGAGCAAGAGGATTCTTGAGAAGACGCCTGATTTAGAGTTCACGGTTTTGAATATAAATACGATGACAACATGACGGATTTCCTCATCTACGACCTGAAGGTTGCGGTGTTGCTGGTGGTGTTCTATCTGTTTTGGCAACTGCTGGCTTCCCGCGAACCTTTCCATCGGCTCAACCGAATGGTGTTGCTTTCAACGATTGTGCTATCGTTGACGCTACCTTTGTGTGTCGTTACGTTTCATAAGACGGTTGAGGTAGCTGAACTTCCTTCAAAATCCTCTACTTCGATTCTTCCGAATGAAGCGGGAAACCCTGACTTGCAACAGACAACGAAAGGGGGGATTCATGAAAGGGAAGGAGTGGCTTGGCGAGGACTTCTTGAAGGTCCGTCTGGGAGTGTGTTGTTCCTGCTCTATTTGTCGGGTGCTGTCTTCTGCTTTGCGCGTACATTATATTCTATATATAGCGTGCGACGACTCATTAGCAAGTGTGAACTACACGATGCACCTCAGTTGACTCAGTTGGCTGGCGGCAAGGTGGTTATAGCTGTGACTGAAAAAGATGTTTCGCCTTTCAGTTGGATGCGAACCATCATCATGAATCAAACCGACTTTGAAGAAAGCAATGCTGCACTCTTGGCTCATGAGTGTGGGCATATTCGAAATCATCATTCTGTCGACGTGCTATTCGTTGATGTTCTAACGGCTTTGCAATGGTTCAATCCCGTAGTGTGGTTTTTGCGCCAAGATTTGCGCACCATCCACGAGTATGAGGCCGATGCGGCTGTTGTCTCTCAAGGATTCAACCGTTATCAATATCTCCAACTGTTAATCCGAAAGGCTGCTGGCTGTGGCGGGTACTCCATCGCCAACGGTATCAACGACAGTACCCTCAAAAAAAGAATTACCATGATGTTAAAGAACAAAACCCCGAAGCACGGTTGGATGCGGTTGCTCTATATCGTGCCTGTTGTCGCCCTTTCCTTGGTTGCAACGGCCAAGACTGTGGTGGAATATACGATAAAGTCTACTCCTAGTACTACTCTTGTGGAAGGAAATTCCATCATCTCATATTCTCCAACGCTTGTCAATCCTGCTCATCCGCAGCCGGGCGGAGCCTATATGATTGACGTGAATGAAGAAAACCTTGACAAAATGCCTTCAAAACTTCGTGAAGATCTCCATTTGGTGAATGGCCGCTATAAAATAGCTCTTTACAAGGCTACTACCAAGTTGATGCTTGACGGTAAAGAATTCGATGAAAACTCGATACCCGACTTGCAGGTTGCTGACATTCAACACATTGAAGGAAACAAAGATGCAGATGGGCGCCACGTAATCAATATCATTACGAAAACAAGTCAGACTCCTCCAAAGCAGAAAGAGGTTTCGAAAGAAAAGGTTTCCGAAGATGTTGCAGGCGATGATCCTATTTTCAACATACCCGAGAAAGTGGCCGAATTTCCTGGTGGTACGACAAAACTGATGGAGTTCCTAATGCGAAATGTCAAGTATCCGAAGGAGGCGATTGAGAAAGGGCTGCAAGGGCGTGTCATCGTTCAGTTTGTGGTTGAAAAAGATGGTTCTCTAACCGACCTCAAGGTTGTGAAATCAATCGCCCCGAAACCTGATGAAAACGCAAAGGAGAAGGTTCAGCAGAGTGATGATGTTGTTGTCAATACTTATACTCAGAAGAATGAAGGCGAAGTTGGCAATAACGAAGAAACGGTGTCTGCCAGCAAGTTGCTTGACGATGAGGCTCTTCGCGTTGTAAAACTCATGCCGAAATGGACTCCTGCCAAGCAAAGAGGCAAAGTGGTGCGCTCGCGCTTTGCGGTTCCAGTAGTCTTTAGATTGCAATAATGGGAAGATAGTTTCCTCCAAAAATGATTTCGATTTAGTTATTAGACATAATCGATTGCATGCAATACAAAGACTCCAGCGTTGCTCGTGAAGAGTAGGCTGGAGTTGCTTTGTTCTTGTTAGGCTTTGCAAAGGGAATTTCACTCGAAATCAATGTGCCAGCAAAGGGTCGTGTTTTGTGACAAATTGTAAAGCAAAAGGCGGTTTTAAATAACCGTTTTGTTGAGATTTTTTACTTATCGTCTGATTTTCCTATAGCTATGCTTTGACCGCCTCAAAGATATGCTTTGACCGTCTCATAGCTATGCTTTGACAAGCTCAAAGCATAGCTTACACTTTGTCATTTGTATGCTCTGGCTTTTCAGTCTTTTGTAACGGATGAAATTGGAATTATTCTCCACGTTTGTCGATGACCTTGTAGCTGGTGTATTGCTTGGCGGGAAACTTGAAAATGGCATCGCTGATGTTGCCGTGCTTGAAGTTGGTGATATTGATGTGAGCCCAAAACAGCGCCACTTTGATGCGCAGGTTGATGGGCACACGCGTTTGTTTGTCGATGAGTGCCTTCACGATTTTCATTCCTTTGCGTCCGGGTTTCAACTTCAGCGTAAGCAGATAACCGCCTTCAGCGTTCTCAACAGAATAGGTGTAGTCGTCGGGTGAAAACTTGAAGTTGCTCGAATATTTGTCCTTCTTGTCGGATGTGGCATCGAAGATGCTGACAGTTTTCTTCCTATTGTCCACCAATGTATGTGTAACACCATCGTTCCAAGCAACGTAGCGGCTTTCCACGAATTTGCTCTTTTTACCTTTATAGCAGATGGAGCCCCGAGCCTTGTAGACGCCAACCAAGTTTACATCGTAGTTCAGCGAACATCCTTGCGCGCCAAACACCATGTTGTAGGTCCGGTCGAACATCTGTCGCGCTTGCCGCGAATTGGGAGTTTCTTGTGCCGAAAGGAAACACGGGATGGCCAACAAAATGATGGCTAACAACCAGTGGGTGTATGTTTTCATTCTTTTCAGTTATTGGTGCAGTATTTTTTGTCCGTTTGTGATGACGATTCCGCGTGTTTGATTGGGATTGATGCGACGCCCTTGCAAGTCGTAGGTGGGAGCATCGTTGTCGGGTGTCACCGTTATGTTTTCGATAGCTGATGGTTCTGTCAGCTTCAGCTCCATATAGTCGATGTCGGGCATCCAGCCAGTTGCATTGCTCAAACGGATGATATTGTAACCTTTTTCGAGGTTGATGTCAATATTCCTTCGTCCCACAGTACTCCAACCGCCCGAGTTCACATTGACGGTTTGCACTTTCTTGCCGTTCACGCTGACGGTGATGTTGCGGTTTTCGCCGCTGATGAAAGCAATTGTCAGCCGATATTTTCCGCCATTGTCGGAATAGACGTTGCGCCATTGTAGGTCGTTCTGCTCGCTCTGTCCTAGCCAACCAGCCTTGTAACCTGCCGAACAGTAGTCGGCTGCCTCGTAGATGCCAGTTTTTTCAGCTTGGTTGTTCTTTATTTCCTGATAGTCGCTGATATAGGCAGTTTCGGCTTCATAGCGGGTGCGTTCCAATCGTGTTTCGCCTTCGGCTACATAGATGCGGGTTCCGTGAGCGGGAATAGTGACTTCATATTGGTTTTCAAAGTCGCCTAAGTCCTTTTTCTGGAATACATCGCGCAGTTGAACTGTTCCTGCTAAGTCTATTTGACTGAACTTTATCGTGGCGGCTCGTGCATTATCGTTGGGGTTGTATAAGGCAAAAGCACGCTTTGTTCCGTTCTGAGTCTCTATGTCTTTCACAAGGATGTGGCAACCATTTGTCAAACCAGCCACGTAGGCTTGTTGGTAGAGTGGGTCTTGGTTCAATGCGATGAGTTCCTTGTTTTTCAGTAGGGTGAGCGTTTGCGACTTGATGTTGGTCATATCGCAGCCAATAAGCAATGGAGATGCCATAATGCACCACATGCCGAAGTGTGTCTTGTCTTCCTCAACAGAGAGCGAACGGCCAACTTCGAGCATATCCATATCGTTGAAATGACCATCATGACAGTAGGCGCTCAAGTATAGGTTTTCAGCTAGAATATCCTTTACTGAGCCCCACGAGTTGTTGATGTCGCCTGTTGTGCGCCACGAGAATGCTACGTCACTGACCCATGTCCCAGGATAGGCCCAACGGCAGGCGTTCATGCGCACATCGATACGCCCCGTGTTCTTGATGGCTTGACTGATGGCAGTATAACGCTGTTGCTCGTCCAGCACCAGATGGTCTTCGTTGTGATAGTAGGAACCGCCACAAAAATCAACTTTGATAAAGTCGAAACCGCAGTCGTTGAAGAAGTAGTCAGCGTCTTGTTGGTCGTGCTCATAGAGCCCTACGCCTTTTCCTGTAGCATCGCCGTTGAACATGCTGCCACAAGTGTTTCGTCCTGCATCGCTGTAAATGCCAGCTTTGAGTCCTTTGGAGTGGATATATTCGACAATAGGTTTCAGGCCGTTCGGAAAACGAGTCTTGTGGATAAGCAAGTGTCCGTCGGTCTTGTCGCGTCCGCCAAAATAGCCGTCGTCGATATTTATGTGGTCGAATCCCACATCTTTTAGGCCTTTCGATACCATAGCATCGGCTTGGCGCTTGATGAGGTTCTCGTTGATATTCACACCATATGTATTCCATGAACTCCAACCCATCGTTGGTCCGTCTTGAGCCGAAAGTGTGGTTGTGAACATGAATGCGACCACTATGAATAACAGTTTTCTGTTCATTTGTTTTAATGATTTTGTTTTTGACGGTGCAAAGATACAATTTTTTTGGGAAAGTAAACGAAAGATGAAAAATATCTAGCCTTTGGTTGTGAAGATTCGAGATATTTCTTTATTTTTGCAATCTAATATATGGAAATGAACGACGAAGAGGCAAGGCTGGTTGAAGAAATTCGCACACGGGTGCAGATGCTTCAGCGTATGGGACGGAACGACCTTTTGCTCCGTGCTATCGGTGTGCCTGCGCTTGAGGAATTGCGCATTGAGGCTGCTCGTGGCAATTTGAGTCCTCTGCATATAACAAGCGACTATCGTTTTTTTCTTACCTTATATAATAATATAGAGGTGGAACTCCCTCCACTTCATAAAGCCGTCTATCTGCTTTTCCTCCATCACCCTGAAGGGATTGAATTCAAAAAGTTGGTTGACTATCGTGGTGAATTGCTTCATTGGTATAAGGAAACGTCGAGATGGATGAGCTTGGCCAAGATAGAGGAGGGGGTTGACCGCATAGTTGATCCGTTGGATAATGCTATCAATGAGAAGTGTTCTCGTATCAAAAAAGCGTTTTCTGATTTGATGGACGAATATCGCGCTTCGTATTACATTATCAGTAGTCATACGAAACGTCATTTGGCAGGTTCTGCAAAAGTGTGGTATGAACGCTTAAAAGTCATAACTTTACCTCGCGAACTGGTCATTTTTGACAATTTCTCTTGATTTGTGTCAAGAAAACGGAAAATTTTTCATTTGGTGTGAATTTTTTCGTGAAAATATTTGGTGGCAATTTTATTTTGTTGTACCTTTGCACTCGCTTCGCCCGAAAAATCGGGTTGGGCGTTCAAGAAAGAGTTCTTTGAAAGGATTACATAAGACAGAGAAGTAGTACAAGAAGCGGCACGGCTCACGTGTAAGTGAAGTCCGTGCCAGGGCGGCGTCTCGTCCACCCCTTGGGGTGTTGGATGTTGATGCCGGCCGTTGGTTCCGAAACCGAGAAGGAAGGAAACGTTATTGAGAAGCGCGAGGCGTCCTGTTCAGCGATAAGACCTCCGGCCCCTTGTTGGGGGTTGGGTCTGGATATACAAGATTATACAATGGAGA
>ODAI010211974.1_pt1 | contig 32306 bp, 27 predicted proteins | sample 1539321 | NCBI WGS metagenome assembly ODAI01 (sample SAMN02144231, study PRJEB22623) | gut metagenome | biome: sheep rumen | host: Ovis aries | place: New Zealand
CCCCAATACTGGGCACCTAATATTGCTATAGAACCTGTTACGGCACAAAGCATCATGTTTTGGATAAACTGAATCTGTGTGGCTAAAGATACTGCTGCCATAGAATTCTGTTCTACCCTGCCTAGCATAACAGCATCACTGGCTGCCACAAGTGCAAGCATCAGTGCCTGAAAAGCCAACGGTAATGTTAGATTAACTAATCGTTTTAAAAAGGCCTTATCTTCAAATAGTCCGCTCATATTTAATCCTCATTTTATATTTTTTAACCTCTAAATCATATCATTACGAAAGCAAATAAAAAAGCCCTAACGACTAGAATTATCTAATCGCTAGGACCTTAAATCGTATATCAGAATTATTAAGAATATAATCTCTTAACGTTGCTTTCAACAACATTATCTGCCTTGATTTCAAACTCGCCATTAAGGAATGCCTGAAGCTGTCCCTTTGTATTGATGGCCTTACCATTAACAAGAATAATAAAAGGCTTTTGGCCTTCAGCATTTAATGTCATTCTATAATCAACTCTATCAAGTGCATATTCGATTCCCATTTCATAAGAATCAAAATAGCAACGTGAATTTCCAAGTGTATGGTCAGATGTAATCCAGTATTCCTCAACAACATTAATATTTGGTTCAATCTGGCTCATTTTCACAAATTTCTCATCACATTCTTCTCTTAATAATCTGTACTCTTTATTAAGTGTTGTAAGTTCCATTCTTCACCTCATATTAAAACCAATTACCACAAAACCAATAGCACTTTATCACGCCATTTGTTATATGTCAACACTTAATTTGATATTTTATATTATTTATAACCATTTTCGCCACAACCTACCAAGAGGTGCTGTTAAAAAGATTGCTTTTAGCACGTTGTCTGCAATCATGCATGTCCATACATACACCAATCCCTGATTAAAGAAATGGATGCCTACGTAGGTAGCAAGAATTCTAACCAACCACATACCGGCAAACTCTATAACAAATGGATATTTGGTTTTGCCTAGACCATAGTAAATACCTTCGGATATGATGTACATTCCAAAGAATGGCTCGGAAAAGGCAACCATTTTAAGTACAGTAGTGCCCAAAGCTATAACGCTTGGGTCAGATGTGAAAAATCCCATTAAAGGCTCTGCAAAGATGAATAATAGGATTCCACTGAGAGTCATAACCGCCAAAGTACAGATAATACTGCTGACACAAACGGCATGATATTTATCATGATTCTGCTCACCGTAAGCAATACCAACCATAGTATTGGCTGCTGATTTGAATCCGTAGCCACCAATATAGAACAGCTCCTCGGCACCTACCGCAATACTGTGAGCCGCGAAAATGATGGTACCCATGTGAGATACAAGTCCTGCAAAAACTACATAGCCTGATGTAGATGCAACATTAATAAGCAACACTGGAAGTGATAGCTTCCAAATATTTTTGGTAATTTCCTTATCCGTAATAAATATGCTATCCCTGAATCCAAGGTAAGGATTTTTGAAGAATACCACAAGAGTAAGAATACCACCTAAGGCTGCGGAAATACATGTAGCATAGGCTGCACCGTCTACTCCAAGTCCAAACATATAAATGAAGATATAATCAAGCACAATATTTACAGCATTAATGACAATGCTAATAACCATTGGGGTTTTGGTGTCCTTAGTGGCACGAATTGCAGAGGCTAAGATATACTGAACGCTCTTTAAAATAATAGGAACTGATATCCAGAAGAAATATCTGGTAGCGGCTGGTCTAATAGTCTCTTCTGCTCCCATCCAGGTTGCTACAAATGGTGAAAGTGCAAGACATATAATTTCCAGTACTGCACCTACTCCAAGGGCGAAAATAAGACTTTGTTTTGCAACCTGCTTTATTTTATGGTCCTCGCCCGAGCCTATGGCCTGAGCTATAAGTGTCATGGCAGCTACACCAAATGCATAAGGCATACTTCCAATAAGCCATGTTATGGTAGTAGATGTAGATACAGCAGCTGTAGCATCTGCACCTAAGCGCCCAACCATGGCGGTATCAACATACTGCATCAACACAGATAAAATCTGTTCTAGCATAGTAGGCAATGCCACCGTTACAACACTCCAAAAGACCTTATTATCCTTAATATTACTCTTTGTTATCATCACTATCCTTTTCCATTCCATTTGCCCATATCATGGATTGAATTGCTCTTGCAACTCTAATGGCGTCTATGGCCTCCATGGCACGTTTATAATCTGCCTCCTGCTTTTCATACATGGCGGCAAAATCCTTCTGCTTCTGTTCAAACTCCTGCTTGCGACGTTCCTTAGCCTCCTTCGCCTTCTTCTGGAAGGCAGCATAGTCGGCATTAGACGCTGATTGGCGTTTGGTTGTTTTGCCCACTACTCGGCTGTGGGTTAAAACGTGACCATCAGTATCGTTGCACAAAAACTGATATGCCTCTGTGATGCGATTATAAGCAGTAAAATCCTTACTGCCAGTCACATCAGGATGACACCTTTTAACAAGGTCTTTGTACACAGCCTTAATTTTGGCTAGTGACGCATCTGGCCCCAAGCCTAAGATGCTAAGCGCTTCGCTTCTGGTTTTGATCATAACTCACCCAATATTTCTCCAATAAAATACAATGAACCAAATACAATTATTTTTTCGTCATATTTTTTAGCGGCCTCTAAAGCCGTATCATATGATTCCATGGCAGTGGCATTTAACCCCATATCATTGATGCTATCTGCAAGCTCCTTTGCCTGAAGGGCTCTGGAAGAATCCACAGTAACGGTAAACATACGCTTTACCTGAGGTGCGATGATATGAACCATCTCAAGGTAATCCTTGTCTGCCATTACTGCCATTATAAATGAAAATTTCTCATTTGAAAATTCCGCTGCAAGACTATCTGAAAGAGCCTGCACGCCGGAAGGATTATGAGCTCCATCCACCATAATAAATGGATTATCTGATATGAGCTGCATTCTTCCTGGCCATACTGCTTTGGCAAGCCCCTCTTTTATAATATCATCACTGATGTCAGCATCTAAAAGTCTTATTACTTCAACTGCAACAGCGGCATTTTTTCTTTGATATTTTCCAAATAGCCCTAGCTTGATGTCTGAGGAAACCTCTGTAGCTTCTACATATTTACAGCCCATTTCCTGGCTTTTTCCTATAATTACATCCTTTGCTTCAGCAGGCATCTGCCCTATAACCACTGGGACGCCTGGCTTTATTATGCCAGCCTTTTCTCCTGCAATGGCGGCTAAGGTGTTTCCTAAATACTGAGTATGTTCCAAGCCTATGGATGTTATAGCGCACACCCTTGGTGCCTGGGACAGCCCATTGGTAGAATCCTTGGCACCTCCTAAGCCTGTTTCCAAAACGATGTATTTAACACCCTGCTCCTTGAAATATAGCAAAGCCATCACCAGCCAATAATCAAACATGGTTGGCTCTAAATCAAGCTGAATATCTAGTAGATATGACCCAAGCCTGGCCACGTCATCCCTGCTGATTTGTTTGCCATCTACCACTATTCTTTCTGTGTAATCAATAAGATGTGGAGATGTAAAAAGTCCCACCTTAAATGGTTCTTTAGACGCAAAAGAAGCAGCCTGCAAGATACTACTTACAAAAGCTGCCACTGAACCCTTGCCATTGGTGCCAGCTATGTGGATGATGTTAATATCCTTTTCAGGATGTCCCAGCTTTTCTAGGAATTCTACTGTAACATCTCTTCCACATGCTTTACCAAAACGGCGTTTATTATCGATTGTATTAACTACCTGTTCGTATGTCATTATTGTTATTTAGACCACAAGAATAACTCCACCGTCGTTTGCATACATGGTGCTGACGCCTCTCATGTCAACAATGAAAATATCCTTGAATGTGGCCAACGACTCCATTTTTTTCTTTAATGATAGAGCACGTTCAGGACAGTTGCAATGAGAAATTGCAATAATTTTGTTCTCACAGTTTGTTGTGACATCCATAACGCACTTTGTCATTTTATCAATGGCCTGATTCATACCGCGACCCTTAGCGAGCTGCTGAATATAGCCTATTTCTGTTGAACCCATTACAGGTTTGATGTTAAGTGTTTCTGCGATAGCGGCCTTAAGACCTGAAAGTCTTCCTGACTTTCTGAATGTCTCAAGAGTTTCAAGAACAAAGAATGTGTGCTGTTCTTCAATGTAAGCATCTACAGCTTCTATAACCTGTTCGAAAGACATGCCTGCTTCTTCGCATTCAGCAATCTTTAAAGCGATAAGTGTTTCACCAACAGAAGCTGACTTAGAATCAAAAACATGAACGTTCTTAGATTCGTCATCCTCTTCGAATAAATCCTTAGCAAGGCAGGCACTGTTGTAAGAGCCTGAAAGCTGAGATGATAATGTAACTAAATATATGTTATCAGCGTCGCATTCCATTTCTACCATGTAGGCATTTGGAGATGGGCATGCTGACTTAGGTGCGTTAGGACTTTCTGCAACAGCCTTGATAAAGCTGGCCTGGTCAAATGAATCATCATCGATAATCTGAGCGTCGTCTACTTCCAATGTAAGAGGAACATTGACAAAATGGCCGTCTTTTTTCATATCCTCTGTGAGCTCGCCACAACTATCTATAATAACTTTATACATAATATCCTCATTTCTCCTAATGATATAGGTTATTTGATATTTGTATTATAGCATCCCATTACTTCCACGTAAATAGTTTTTATTAATTCATCATGTAGTTTTTAAAACCACATCCATTAAATCCTACTCCCACTTGATTGTTATGACATTAGAATTTTCATCTAACAAATAATAAACCGATGTCAAATCAGGGCAGAAATCAGATATATGCTTTTCGTCAAAGAAATAATTAATTACTCTGGTGTATATATCTGTATTGCTAAACTTAAGAGAAATTTCATCCTCTCCTGATTGATATGATTCATTTATCTTCTGACCTATAGAATCTACTCCAAACCAGTCATAATATAAGCCTTCGTGAACAAAATAATTATCTGCGTTAGATACGCATTCTGGCACCTCAAAGGAAGATGTAATTACATGGTTCTGGCTGATTTCCTCTGTGGTCATAGCCAAATATGCATAGTTGATTCTTCCTGCGGCATCATTGTTACTATCAAGATATTTGCTGTTGCCCCAGGTTACATCCATGTAATAATAAGCACCATCCAGGCTAACCAGATTCCATGCGTGATTCTCATTGTTTGCAGTTCCTGTGATTATGGCACTTTCGATACCAAGCTGATCCAGTAGATACCAAGCAGCATCGGCATAGCCCTGACAAACGGTAGATTGATACAAGAATACGCTGAGGATGTTTTGATTTTCGATACTTTCCGTATCGTAATCAACCTTGTTAATAAGGGTCTCAAAAACATACAAGGCCTTATCAAAATCGCTGGCCTCAGTGCTTATTCCAGACAACCATTCCTCAACTACGGAATCAATCATTCCCTGGTACATATCCCTTTGTTCCTGGCTCATGGAATATTTAGGCTCAAACTCCAAACCTACTACCTTTTTTCCATTGGTGTAGGTGTTATATTGATATCCGTTTATCCAAAAAAGATTTCCATAGTCTGCCATTACAGCTTCATAAGCGTTGGCCAAAACCTGATGGTTCTTTGTGGATAAGGTGATACGACTTTTGTAGCTGCTAATACAATCATAAATCTGATCGTAGGTCTTCTGCTCCTCTTCGTCTAGCTGCTGATAAGCATACCTGTCGTAGGATACACTTTCTACAGTAACAGCCTCCTGCAGCATAGGATTATTGATTAACGACGATGGTGTCTCTATTTCAGTAGGCACTTTGGCTTTGTAAATGAGACCTATGCCGATAAACATTCCCACGGCTATTAAAGAAGTAATTAATAAATTAAGTAGAATATGAAATAATCTTCTCAATGTCGCTCCTTATTAATTAAAAAAAAGCAGCGTAGATTCTACGCTGCCTCTCCCCTTAATCTTTTTTTATTGCCTATAGCTTGTTTTTCATAACACAACCAAAGGTATTCGAAAAATAGATTAATGTAAAATTGATTAACGTACTACTGTTACGTTAACAGCCTGTGGTCCCTTTGCGCCATCAGTTACTTCATACTCAACTGTAGCACCTTCCTCGAGAGTCTTGAAGCCCTCTGAATTGATGCCGCTGAAATGTACGAATACATCGTTTCCAGCCTCGTCTGAAATAAATCCGTAGCCCTTTGAATTGTTGAACCACTTAACTGTACCTTTGCTCATGCTAAGTACCTCCAATATATTACTTGCCAAGTTTCCCTTGACTAGATTTAGTTTAACAGAACACTTTCCTAAAGTAAAGAATTTGTCCGAATATTTTGTACAAATTTTTAAAAACGTTACTTAAAAGTCGTTAAACTAAACCTCTGTAGGAGATAAATAACATTTTAAACTAGTTAGCAGCAGCTTTTTCAGGGATAAGTCCAGTAGTTCTTAACAGAATTCTTGGGCCACCCTTCTTCTCTATATAATCTTCTGTAATTATAACCTGACCGATATTTTCGTCCTTAGGAATTTCGTACATAATATCAAGCATAAATTCCTCGATAATTGAACGAAGACCTCTGGCTCCTAATTTCTTATCAAGGGCTTTTTTGGCAATGGCGTGAAGTGCGCCTTCTTCAAATTCCAGCTTAACCTCATCTAACTCTAAAAGCTTCTGATACTGCTTGATAATTGCATTCTTTGGTTCCTTAAGAATACGTACAAGCATATCCTCGTCTAACATTTCTGTAGCAAATACGATTGGAAGACGACCGATAAATTCTGGAATCATTCCAAACTCTCTTAAATCCTCTACAGTAACCTTTTGAAGGATATTCTTATCGTCGTCGTATTTATCCTTTAAGTCTGCCATAAATCCCATTGATGAATGCTTGTTTAGGCGGGACTTAATGATTTCATCCATAGCTGGGAATGCGCCACCACAGATAAATAAAATGTTTCTTGTGTTAATGGTTGTAGTAGGAACCATGGCGTTTTTGCTGGATGCTCCGATAGGTACCTCTACATCTGCACCTTCAAGAAGCTTAAGCATGCCCTGCTGTACTGATTCACCGCTTACATCACGCTGATTTGTGTTTTTCTTTTTAGCAAGCTTATCAATCTCATCGATGAAAATAATACCCTGCTGACATCTTTCTACATCGTTTCCTGCTGCAGCAAGAAGCTTGCTGACTACAGATTCGATATCATCACCAATGTAACCTGCCTCTGTAAGAGATGTGGCATCTGTAATAGCAAGAGGTACATCAAGAAGTCTTGCTAAGGTTCTAACTAAATATGTCTTACCTGAACCTGTAGGTCCAAGCATAAGCATGTTAGACTTTTCGATTTCGATATCATCCATTGTGCCTGTAGCTACACGCTTGTAATGATTGTAAACTGCTACAGACATAACCTTTTTAGCGTAATCCTGACCTACCACGTATTCATCAAGCTTTTCTTTGATTTTGTGTGGTGGGATGATGTTGTTAATATCAATAGCTGGTGCTGGTCTGTCTTCTTCTGATTTAGCTGACTGTGGACCGTGAGCGTTCTTAACCTTTGGGCCTTCTCCAAAGAGACTGCCAAGATTTAAAAAGCTGATGTTAGGCATCTTGGACATATCCATGTTATTTTTGGAATTGTCTCCACCGCCGAAGCCGAAAGATCCCATTGAATCGAAGGTGCGCTGCATACAGTCTGTACATACGCTCATGCCTGGGGCCATTTTGATAAGAGGGCCTGAGATGTTATCTGGGCGATGACATATGTAACAGAACTCTGTAGGCTTGTTGTCCTTTTTTTCATCTGTTGATTTGTTTTTATCTGTTACTTCATCTATAACCTCATCAGAGATATCAACTACCTCATCTGGGTCAACTTCTCTATAATCCTGATCTGACATTTTTACTCCTATCTACTGCTTTCGCAGAAATCAAAAACAATGTTGTAATAATCCAGAATTATGTCGTCAGTAGCATTAAATATTTCGTGCTTGCTTCCTTCAAAACGATGAACCTTGCAATTTGGTGCTAATCTGGCGAATTCATTTTGAGCATCTGGCATTACAAGTGTATCTTTAGATGCTTGCATTATTATAACAGGAATTTTGACTAAATCGGCGTTTTTAAGAATTTTTTTAGAAACATTAACAGCTTCTCTAGACCAACCAAAGGTGCATCCACTTGTCTGATAATGCTCCTCGCGCTCTCTTTCCTCATACTGGTAGTTATATCTTGCTTTAGAAAGAGCTGAGCATCTAGGATATTTGTAAGTATGGTCGTAGTCGTGATGTCCTTTTAGATATCTTTTGTTGAAAAATGGTAGATATGAAAGGAGCTTCATGGCTGTTAACATGAATTTGCTGGTACCACCTGTTGATATTTGTATCATAGGCGATGATAAAATTGCTCTTTCAAAAACTGTAGGATGCTGCTCTAAGTAAAGTGCAGCAATAGCTCCACCCATAGAATGAGCAAAAAGAATAAGTCTTTCTGTAAGACTTTCTGGGACCACAATCTTTTCAACAAATTCGCTGAAATCTGAAGCATAGTCTTCAAAATGGTCTATATGAACCTTGCAAAAGCCCTCTACTTCTCTGTCAGATAAGCCGTGGCCTCTGTGGTCTATAATAAAAACGGAATATCCCATCAGATAGAAATAGTAGATAGTTTCTACGTATTTGGTGGTGAATTCGCAATATCCATGAGAAATAACAACCGTGGCCTTCTCATCTGGATTAATGATTTTTTGATAGTGAAGCATTAAGCCCTGCTTGTTTGTAAAATAACCGTCCTGTGTTTTATCATTCAGAAAAGGAAGGATTTTGCTGTTGATACCTTCCGCAAAATCCTGTTCTCTAATAAAATAGTCTTCTATTTTTTTCATAATCAATCCCACTTGTATTCATTAACAATTTCTAGTGCAACATCTGGAAAATTTGTGATAATTCCATCTAAGCCCATGTCGCATGCCATGTGCAAATATTGCTTTGAATTAACTGTCCATGTATTAATCTTCAATCCCAATTCATGACATCTTTCAACGTAATTAGGATACTGAACGTTATAAAATGCTGGATGTAAAGCCTCTACCCCTTTTTCCTTACCGTATTCTGGCATGTTAAGAGTTCCATCCGAATATAGGAAGCCGGTACGTGCAGTTGGATCCAGCTCCTTAATCTTCATAATGCTATAGTGATTAAATGATGAATAGATAACCCTGTCTTCCATTCCAAATTCCTTTGTCATGGCAAGAATATCCTTTTCTATTCCTTCGTAGAAAATCACACCTGTTTTAAGCTCAATATTGATTGTTAAATCAGTAGGCTTTATAAGTTCAAATACCTCGCGCATGGTAGGAATATCAGCGTGCTTGCACTCAGGATGAGTAGCATTGTAATTGAACCTTCTAAGCTCCTCTAAGGTGTAGTCCTTTACATAGCCCTTACCGTTTGATGTTCTGTCGATTTTTTCATCGTGGATAACTACCAGCTGGCCATCCTTTGTTTTGTGGATATCCAATTCGATTCCATCGGCACCCATTTCGATAGCCTTTTCAAATGCAGGAATTGTGTTTTCAGGCAAGTATCCGCTTGCACCGCGATGTCCCCAAACTAACGGTCTGTTCATAGAATAATTACCTCTTTTCTTTATGCCTTTAAGATTGTATATCTTAACTCTTATATATTTAAATATTAGTCTTGTTCTATAAAATCTCTGCTTCATTAGTCCATGTCTTCGAAAGCCTCTAGGCCTCGTTTTGCCTCTACATTTCCATCTCCATGTTTAACAAATAACATTGTAATAAATGCCAGTATTGCAAAAGCAGTTGCGTAAGGGAACAATGTGATGTATCCCACATGATTAAGCAACCAGCCAGCAGCTATTGGTGTTACAATCTGAGCTGCCATAGAGAAGGTATAATAATATCCTGTAAATTTACCAACATCTGAGCCTTTACACATTTCAACAACCATAGGCATTGAATTGACATTGATGAAGGCCCAGCCGATACCAACACATGCAAATAATACATATAATACCGGTGAGAAGCTTGGGTGAATTATCGTAAATACGAATCCACCTAAAAAGCTAAGTCCAAGAATAGCCACACCTAAAAGGATTGTTTGCTTTCGTCCAATTTTAGATGCAAGCAAACCTGATGGAATGAAAAATACGATTGCACCTGCAGTCGCAACAAGCAAACAGAAGGATGCTGCACCTACTGCCATATCCCACATTTTAACTGCATAGGTAGTAAACCAAGTTTCCATACCGTTATATGCAATAAACCATAATGAAACCGATATTAAAAGGAATACCAGTGAGCGTTTAACGTCCTTAGGTAAAACCTCGTTGCCATTTTCATCCTCTACAGACAGATTCTCCTCTGGATGTAGAAGCTCGTAGTTAGCAACCTCTTTTACAAAAGCTATTTCATCCACAGTAATCATTACTATGCATAGAGATATCAACATAATACCTGCAACAATAATGAATACTGGTAGATAATTGATGTGAGCTATTCCCTTTGTACGTGACGCAGGATAAAGCACTGCTGCAACTGCAAGATAAATGATACCGCCTATAGCTCCCATTAAATTAATAATGGCATTTGCCTTAGAGCGAAGTGGTTTGATTGTACAATCCACCATTAATGCTACAGCAGGACTTCGATAGGTGCCCATTGCAACAAGAAGCGCACCTAATATTCCAATAAAAAGTGCTTCCTTTCCAGCTGTAGGATTAGCGTAGTAGCTGTTATCCACAAGTGGCAGCATAACCATTAAAATAACTGCTGCAATGGTTCCATATAAAATAAATGGCTTACGTCTCCCAAGTCTGTGTCGGCATTTATCTGAAATAGATCCAAACATAGGAAGCAGGAATAATGCCAAAACATTATCCATGGCCATGATTATACCTGAAACGGTTTCGTTCAAATGAAAGGTGCCTGTAAGTATAAGCGGAATTAGCGCATTGTACATCTGCCAAAAGGCGCAAATACTTAGAAAGCCGAACCCCATTTGAATGGTTCTTTTAATATTTAATTTCATTAACATCTCCCCCTAGTCCGCCCGTTACAGGCTCATCTAAATACGTTTTTACTTCGTATATACCACCATCTGCAATGCGTGCTCCGCTACTACGTTGTCGATGGCTGGTATTTTGCCTTTGATAGCGTATTCAATCTGTTTAATCTCGTTAACTACTGGCGCAAGCTCATGATAGATAGCCTCCATGTGTGGCTTCATGTTCTCAGGTGTGTATTCCTTAGGGAACTCAAGAACTACTAAGTGGCGAACTACTTTTGTATCCTCTTCTACCTTTGTAAGGAAGCTGATTGAGTAGATATCGTCGTGGGCCCTACCATATTCTAAAAGCTTGCTGCGAATAGCTGCTGTTTCCTCGTTATCTCTTGGAAGACCAAGAAGTATTTTTTTGCCAGCAGGAACCTTTTCTTCTTTAACGTTCCCATCATTCTTTGGGGCGAACTCTGCCTGGTAGCCAGGTGTGCCTGTAATTGTATCAAGATATGGAATAGGAAGTGTGCAAGGTATAGCATTAAATGGGTTGATAGCAATACCTGCATAGGCATCACCACGCTTAAGCATTGCATATACATCCTGGAATGAAAGGATTTGTGTATGAACACGCTTGCCATCCTTTGATAAGCCTTCCCATTTGCGAAGTGAATCCCAGTCTGTAAATAAAGGCATTACCATGCTGTCTCTATCCTCTGGAGTGCCTGCAAGCTTAATCTGAGATTTAAGCATATAGAAACCGATTTTGGCATCTCTTTTGATAACTGCTACACCGTTTTCGTTAATCTCTGGCTCAACGTCCATTTTGATAGGTGTAAGGAAGTGACCGTGACTAACATGATATGCAACTGTTGCATGAAAACCGTTGTCCTGGCTGTATGTAGTCATACCGTTGATAATACCAGCCAAGGCTGGGTTCTCCACAGAAACCTTAGGGTTAACCTCATCCTGTGGTGCAACGTTTGTGATTACAGAATACTTTTTAAGCTGAACACTGTCTGGTAATGTGAGCTGTAAAGAAACAGTGGTATCAGCAGCCTCGTCAACAATAGCTGTTCTTTCCTCCTGCTTTGCCTCAATGGCCTGAACCTCACATTCTACAGCTGGTGCGCCAGCCATATATACGTAAACCTTATCGCCCTTTTTGATTTGTCCGTATAAGGTTCCTGAAATGATGCTTCCATTACCATCAAGCATAGTAGTAACGCCATCAACGATTACAGAAAAGCGTCTTTTTGTATCTACTGTATTGGAAACATCTGTGTCCTCTAATTTGATATTTTCTGCTACATTCTCTGCTGCAGCATTTGCTTCTTTTTTCTTTTTGTCAAATAAACCCATAACAAATTCTCCTTAATATCTTTAGTGCAGTTGCACTTTTAATATTATAATCTATTTGTTGCTAAATACACAAGAAATAGCTAAAATAACAGTGAAAACTATAACCACAAGGGAGGTACATATGAGTAAAAAAGGATTCATTTCGGAATTTAAAGAATTTATCATGCGTGGAAACGTCATGGACATGGCTGTGGGTGTTATCGTTGGTGGTGCTTTTACAGCAATAGTAACATCCCTAAACGAGGATATTTTAACACCACTCCTCGGAATATTTGGTGGAACAGATTTTTCTGAATTAAAGGTAACACTTGGCGTTGGCGAATTGGCACCAACTCTTTACTATGGTAATTTCATCACTGCTGTAATTAACTTCTTAATCACAGCACTTGTTATATTCTGCATCATCAAAGGCATCAACAGAGCCAGCGAAAGAGCAGCTGCTATTATGAAGCGTGATAAGGAAGAGGCTGAGGCTGCAGCTCCTACAGAAAAGGATTGCCCTTACTGCTTTAGCAAAATTGATATCAAGGCAACTCGTTGCCCACACTGTACATCACAGTTATAATTTATACGCACAAACAAAAGGATTCAGTAAACACCTGTATTGGTATTTACTGAATCCTTTTTTTGCTTTATAGTATTTTAATTCTTATGCTTCTTATCATTGTTGACCATTACAACACCAACAAAGGATATGATTACGATTGCAAGACCCATTATAGCTACAACCGCTAAGAAGAATACATATCTTCTAAGGATGCCTCTTTGGTCAGCATTCCTAGCAACTTCATCATCTGGAATCTCAATACCTTCATCAGCATTGCCATTGTTATCAACAGATGGAGTCCGTTCACCAGCTGCCTCATCAACAGGAGCCACTGGATTTTCGTTTGTATTTCCACCAGCATTTCCTGTGGCTGTCTGATCTCTATTATTTACAACTCCGCCTGGACTTGTAATAGTATCTGATATCATTCCTGTGACATCCTGATATGTTGTTTCCCCTGGAACAACTACTGTAGCGTATTCTGTATTAGTTCTTGTTTCGTAGGTGGTTCCACCTACTCTATCCTTGTATTCAAATTTAATCTCTTCACCACTGGTTGTAAGATTAATTTCTTTTTTTCTGGAACTATCTACAGGATCGTAGCCATCAATCTCCTTGTATGGAGCATAAAACATGTGTCCCTTAATTCCGTAATTGGTCTGGTCCTCAGCAATCTTTTCGCCAGCCCCATTTACGAACACTGCTGTGTAAGGAACGGTCTTATATACTGCATAAGCAACAACGTATGTCTCATCCTCATTAACAGCTTTATTAAGAGAAGTAATCACTGCATCAGCTGAAAAATTTCCGCTAGGACGAAGGCCTACAGGTAAATATTTTGCATTTTCAGATGAAATCTTTACCTCTGTAGTTGGGTCGAAGGTAACTGTTTCACCAGCAGACACCTTATATTCAATATAATCCTTATCAGGAGCAGAAACAAAAGATGCTCCCTCATTACCAGTTCCACCCAGGTAGATGCGCACTGTATATTGATAATCAGCATAGGAAACTGTGGATGTGAAAATGATGCCGATTGCCAGCATAACACTAAACAGTAGTCCGTTAAATCTATTAAATATTTTCATATCAGACTACCTCCTCCCATGGCTTAAGTGTCCTGTAAAAATATAAACCGATTAGAATGATTCCCATTATCAATCCAACTACGCAGATAATTGTTGGTAAAATGTAATCACCAGTAAGTGGTGTATCCTCCACAATTGCAAGTGGAGTCTGGGTATCTGTAATAGTTACAATCTGAGAACCACCAGGAACTGTATATACAACCTTGTTTGTATTGGTATTAGTTACAACCTTATTTGGAGGAAGCACCTGGGCGCCTAGCTTAACCTTTAGGGCTGCCAGCTTGTACATATAGGAATTATCCTGAGTATTACCATCCAGCTGAATAGTAATCTTAACATGCTGGCCAGGTCCTGGGTTTACTTGTCCTAATTCAAAGAACTTATCCTCTCCATCAACCTGCTTCAAGCCCTTGATGGCATCTGATTCGTCAACACCTACCAATTCACTATCGTAGATTGTATTTTCATCACCAGTAGGGCCATAGGTTATTTTGTATGAGTATGCACCGCTCTTGGCTTCCTGAGAGTCTGTATTGTCAGCAGATTTTTCTTCTAATGTGTTGATTATATCTGCGTTGAGATAAAAATCAGCCTTAACAGATGAACTATAATTTACCGTATATACGATAGTGTCACCTGGCATTACATCTGGGATAGAACCATTAATATTTCTTTCTGAAAAATCAGATTTAACTTCTTTTCCATCAAAGGTAACATTCCAGCTAATGTCATCATGTGTTTTCGCTTCAGCGATATTAATCTGACCTGCCAATCCTGCTACAGTCAATGCTAGAGCAAGGACTGAATGTATTATTCGTTTTTTCATCGCTTGCCCCTTTCTTACTTATCACTTATGACAAAATTTACACTCGTTTCTTTTCCTTCATTATCAACACCTGTAAAGGATTCACCGATACCCCAGGCTGCTCTGATTGCATCCTTTCCGTTGTTAGTCTGCACTGCATCTGCCTGTAGTGAAAGCTTTATTCTGGCGCCGTTATATGAATATGTATTTACGATAGTTGTTTCGGTACCTGTGTTTTCAACAACCTTTGTAACTCCATCGTTAACCCTGATTCCTGTAATAAAAGGCTTCTCTGTTCCCTGCTTCACAGGCTCTTTAAGATAATAAACGTCCTGTTCTGCTGTAGATTCTGCCTTGTTGATATACCAATCAGGAGCTACCTGAATTTCTATCATTTCAGGATTCAATGCTAAGGATTTCTTTCCATCCTTCAGCCAGCTTTTTTTCACAACCACTCTGATGAACTCTTCGTATTCTCCACCAGAAGTGTTCTGTACTGAAATAGCTTCATCATACATTTTCCCAATCTTGACGTTTTCATCTTCTGCCATAGCAGGGAATACAATCTCACCATCAGCTACATCTCCAGTGAAGTCTATATCAAATGTGGCAGTTCTAAAATCCAAGTCGTTTTCATCCTGCTGAGCAATCATGGCGGCCCTTGCTGCTCCAACGGAGCTAAGACCGATTACCAATACTCCTATTGCCAAAAGAATAAGAGGACTTTTATTTATTTTTTTCATCTCGCTCCCTCCTATCTTCCAACATCAATCTGACTTGAAATTGCATTTGCCCAATCATCTGGTACTGGATTGCCATCCTTGTCGTAAACAACCTTTGTTGCTTCCTGAACAATGATTACATTGAAGCTTTCTGGAACCTCATAATCTTCACTGACATCCTTTGGCGTTATTTCAAGAGTAAGCTTGGTGGCTGTTTGCTCATCAGGGGAAACTGGATTTGTATAATAGTAATAACCATCATCACCCTGCACCCAACCTTCTGTTGGTGTAAACTTAGCCTCCCAATTGTCTGGAGTGATTGCCTTTGCTCTAACGAAGATATCGTAATCACCAGTATTGAGGATTGAAATTTCTTTAATCATCCCCTCAATATCTTCATGAATATCTGGAACGCTATCACCGATTTTTAGTTCCTTTGTAGTTCCTGTAACAGTTTTGGTTGCTGTAAAATATGCTAAAGTAGGCTTAACTGCAGATATGCTAACAACCAATGCTGCTGCAGCAACTATACATAACCATTTCGTTTTCATAGCTAGTTACCTCACTCTCTCATATTTATTGAATAGTTAAATTATTGGTGTGAACATATTCACCATCAACTTTTGTGTATGTATTCACTGCACTTATTCCACCTGCGATTAGTTTACCATCGTATGTGTTTTTAAATACTGCTTCATCTGATATTTTATCAGCAACTATTTTAATATTTTCGTATTTTGTAGTAGTGCCTTCTACAGGCTGATAGCTTCCACCGGTGTATACCTCTTCTACAGTAACTGTTGCTGTAGCTGGGATTTCCACCTCTACTTCCTTTGTACCTGGTGCTGAAAAATCGATTGTTCTAAGATCATCAAATACAACCGTTCCATCTGATAGGGTTGCCTTAATCTTATAAACGAATGAAACGATACCAAGACTTTCATTGTATTTATCCAATGTCTTTGTAAGCTTTAATGTTCCAACTCTTCTTTCTTCGCTTGATTTAAGCTTAAAGCTTACATCATAGTTCCATTCGTCTGAGCCCTGTCCTGTGGCTATGTAGTCACTTGATGGTGCAAATATTATATAAGGTGTGAACTTATATATATATTCATCATCGGTTACATCAACAGGCAGATAAAGATATAAGCCAGCGCCATTTTGGATTGTGATACTTTCTGAGGTTTGGCCATCTGCTCGATTTATTGTGATAGTTTTATATTTTGCAGAATCGGTTATATTCTCAGCAGCTTTAACAGCCTTATCTACAATACCATCTTTGATGGAAGTAACTGTTGGCTCATTATCAAGCACTGATAATTCTATTCCTGCTCCTTCAAAATCTGATGTTAAAGTAAGATTTCCAAACTCATCCATTGTTGCAAGCTGAAATACCTTTACTTCAACATTCCCCTTATAGTTTTTCACGAACAGTGAATTATCGTTCGTATCAATATTTGCTGTGATATTCACATCCTTTTCAAGGTCTACTCTACCTGCTGCAAGACCCTGAACCCCAACAAACATGACACATACAGCCACTGCTATGCTTAATCCTACTAACCCTTTTTTTCTTTTACTAACTATATTCACTGGCGACTCCCTTCCAAGCCACTAGGCCTTATACATTGAACACCTTACATTGCCTAGAACAAAATATTTTCTAATACTCTCTTCTAATCAATGTACTAACATTTCCCTCCGCCGCCTTCCTGCGGCGGAGAGAATGATAATTATTACTTAACTGATTTATTCTTCTTAATTACGCAGTAGATACTTACTGCAGCTCCCATTAAGATAACACCAAAGATTGTAAAGGCTGCTGTTCCTTTACCACCAGTATAAGGAAGCAGTGAAAGCTTTGAATCATGCATTACAGCTTCAGCTATCTGCGCATCATCAGCCTGATCAGGTTTCCATTCTGCTGTAACATCATTTGGGTTAACCTTATATCCTTCAGGTGCAGCAACTTCGTGGAACTTATATGTTGTGTTTGGTTCAAAGCCTGATACAGTTGCTGTTCCGTCAGAGCCTGTAGTGATTTTGCAGTCATCTGCAATTTCATCTACCCATCCTGCTAGCTTTCCGTTTGAAAGCTTTGCATATTTTCCATCTTCGTTTACTACTACAAATACAGCTCCTGCTAAGGCTTCTGGTGAATTAGAACCATTCTCATTCATCTTTGTAATCTTTAGCTTTCCTGTATATGAAGTAACCACTGCTGTGTCAGGATTGTTGTTAATAGATGCTTTGTTGTTAATTACTTCATCTGTTACGATTGCTACGTATGTAACTGTAACTGTCTTATTAGCGTATTCATTATCTGCTTTTATAAGAGCTGATAAATCGATTGTAAGCTTGTTTTCCTCAGGGGTGATTTCCATTGTTGGTTCATCACCAAGGGATACTGTTACATCAACTTTGTTGTTGCCGTTACGCTTGTAGGTACCACCAGTAAGCTCATCATTAATTACTAATGCTGTTGTTGCTCCAGCTGGTGAATAAGGAACTGTAGCTGTGATTGTGTAAGTAACTTCATCACCAATTTCTACAAACTTATCATCGTCCCCAATTGTCTTGTCTACAGTCTTAGGAATCTTCTTAGCCTTTAATGTTGTATCAACTAATCCTTTTTCTTCTCCTGACTTGTCATCAAATCCGATGTAGGCAAGCATTGGATTGTACTCGAAGCCTTCCTCTGTTCCATTGATCAGATATAATCCGGCCTCATGAACTGTCATTGGGTTAGTAAACGGCTCGCTAGTTGAAACATTGGCTTCCTTTATTGCTGCTGCTCTTACTGATTCGTCTGCTGCAATATAGCCTTCAATTCTAGACTGCTCATCATTTCCAAAGCTAGCAAAAATTTCTTCGTAGCCTGGAACGATTGCCCAACCAGTTTTTGTACTGGTATCTGCCTTAATAACCTGAGCGTAGGTTAATGTAGCATTGTCTGCACCTGTTACTGTGATAACGGCGCTCTTTTGTGAATCTGCTGCTGATGAGATGATTGACATCGAAAATACCATCATCATCGCAAGCATTAGGGTAATAATTCTTTTTATTTTTTTCATATTTAACCCTCCTTATTATCCCCTTTTGTACATACCTTTTGTTTTTCTACTTCTATACAAGATGAAGGCTGAAATCATTATTAATGTGAATCCTAAGGCTCTTCCCTTTGTAGTTCCCGTGCCACCTGTGTTTGGCATGTTCGCTATCTTTCTAATATTCTTATAATAGAATTTATAAGTTATCAGGTTCTTTTCTCTTACAACCTCAGATTCATATTCAGTTGCAACACCCTGTTTTGCTATTGCTGTAACAGTAGGTATATTGTTTTCATCTAAAGTAAGCTCCCAATGGTCATCACATTTTGCGTAGCCTGTTGGTGCAGCTTCCTCTGTTATGATGTAGGTCTTGTTTACTGGAATAGCTTTATCGTTCTTCAAATCCCAGATAACCTTACCTGCATTGTTATCAGCTATACTACTTGTTCCTAAGTAAGCGATTTCTGGTTCGTCTCCTGCTTCCTTAAGTAAGAACTGTGCTCCATCAAGTCTTTCACCTGATTTTCCATCTGCATCTGTCTTGTAGATTTCCCATTGATATTTAAATCTAACCTGGATAACTGGATGTGGTAATTCATCTTTTATTGTATTTCCACAGAAGTCGTATGTTACCTTTGCATCTCCATTTGAATTGAAGCCAGGCTTTCCAGATGATGTCCAGTTCTCTTCTGGAACATCTACATGGTCTGTAAATGGATCACCTACTGCGTTGTAAAGCTCTTCGCCGCTCTGTTGATGCTGATAATATTCTTCATAAGCTTTATCGCTTGGTACTACATTGAATGAAACTGCAAATGAATAATTAGGTGGAAGCTGATATCCTTCTGGATAAATCATCTTGATGCTTCTTGAATCCTTATCATAGTATGCGGAAACTGTATATGTAACAGTATTTCCATTTTCGTCAGTTTCATAAATATCGTACTCTGCAATATTTATTGATGTATCATCATGATTATTTACCACTTCACTAGTGGAATCGATAATACCATTTCTCCATTTACCTCTTCCTAAGTTCTGGAGCTCGTTGGCATTAGGATCATCTGCTGTAATAGGAATATTAGTATCTCTGATACCTATGTAAATTGTAGATCCATCTTTGATATCTACATAATCACTTAATGGGTCGTTTATTAATACATCCTCTGCGTGATATGCAACTGTGTTTTCAATAGTTCCGCCAGTTTCTGTTGATGAAATAACACCTGCAAGGTCCTTAAATAATGAAACAAGCTTATCAGCGGTAACTGTTGATGTCTTCTTAGTAGTGGCTTTACTATTGTTAGTTAAGTTCGTTAAGAACCATTCTGCATTTCTGGCAACTCCATTATATTTGTAAGTATCATTACCAAAATCTACACCGATTGAATAGAAAGCATTAGGCTTAAGATTTTGAATAACTGCTATTGCCTCATTATATGCCTTTGGTTCAAAGGTACTTCCAGTTGAGTTATACCAGGTTGGTACTCCATTATCATTGAGCCAAACTGTTGAAAGACCATCTGTAAGGAATATGACTATCTTTTGAGCATCGCTATTATCATTATCTAAAATATTCTTCACCTGAAGAAGCGCAGCTTCGTAGTTAGTTCCTCCTTCATTGTCTGTATAATACCAAGCGAAATCGCTTCCTTTTACTTCATCATAGAAGGCATCTGTACTCATCCAGTTTGGCGATGAAACAGCGTTAGAACCAAAATCTACAATCTTCCAACTAGCATTAACATTCTTTTTCGTCTTCATTATTTCAGCCAGAGTCTTGGAAGCCTGCTGCATATGAGACGCTCTAGAATTAGTACGCATCGAGTATGATCTATCAACAACATATGTGATATGAACATCCTTAGCTGTCATAACATCCTGAGCTTCTGTTTCATAGCTGGTTTCTTTCTTTACAATTTCAGGTCCAGTAAACTTAATCTGAATCTGATAATCGTCCTTCTTCTCGTTGTATCTAAGATATTTTGAAGAAACAGCTTCTTTTTGTGATTCAATCAGCTTGGTGTAATAGTAATTCTTTATCTTAACCTCAGTAAGCTTTCCTTCCTCTACTGTGAAGCTGTTAGATTGTCTTACCGCTTCACTTTCAGGAGCGTACTCTTTATCCTGCACACCATTTATAAAAATCTTTGTTTTAAAATTATGTATGGTGTAATCGGCCTCTGTAGATATGCCAAGCTCTGTGATTGTATATGTTCCAGGAGTGAAGGTTGCAAAATCTGCACTTTCTCCTGCCTTTAATGTAAATTTACCTTCGCTATCAGTACTATATGTATTTTCTCCATTTTTGTATTGCTTGTTCTTAACACCATCCCCGCCAGATAACTGGAACTGGTACTCTGTGTCTGTATCAGCAGCAGGTGGACCTGTAACTATTTTAGAAACACTAAATGCAACATCCTTTTCATAGAACATGTAGATGATAATCTGTTGATTCTCAAATTTTATATTCCCTGCAACCCTCACATTTCCTAAATATAACTGTAGAGATGGATCATAATACACGTTCCAGCCCACATACCGTTCAGTAAAGGTATATCTGAAATTATCAAATTTAACCATCTCACCGTTTACCATGTAACCGGCTTCAACAAATCGATATCCCTCAATATCGTCTTTAAACTTCTCTACAGAATCAGAATGATTTTCATCTGTAGATATAGAAAATGTCTTTGTTGTTTCATCCTGAATATTTACCAGGTTGTCACCATCTTTTGTAATACTATCAAAGTAAAGATTGATTTTTTCTTCACGATAAGATGTTTTGTAAACGAATACATAAGGTGAGAAAGAATCATTAGTAAATTCTGCTTTTGTAAGAAGTTTATCACCGTCAACTTCTAATGTAGCTTTATCTGTTCCTGTTAAGGTTTCAACTGACTGTGATTCTACATCGATATGCAATAAGCTAATATCGATATTCTCAACCTTATCCTTTTTATCGTCGATAACTGGATTAACCTGTTTTTTGTATTCCATGGAAACTGTTACATCACCATCAGGTTCTATAACTTCATTAGTCTCGATAGATACAAATCCAATATCATAAGCTACAAATGCTAATGATTCTGAGTAGTTAATCTTAGTAGTTTCATCAACCTTTTCCTTGACCTGTTTAAAGGCTTCAGCAGTTTCTTCCACATCGGCCTTGATTGGTGTAACCTTAAGGTCTGCATTTTGTGGAACTGCGCCGCTTACCTTTACTATAATTTCATCATCTTCATATGTAAGGATTGGATCTGGAAGTCTGTGATATCCACATTTCGTACAAACACCAGCTTCATCAAATTCACAGCTTTCTATGAATTCTTCAGGTTCTCCTTCCTCATCCTCTGCTTCGCGGATAACCTTGTGAGTACCATCATTGTTTGATTCATATTTACAAGCTGCAGCTGCTTCCTCTTCCGTTACCTCATCAGTAGGTTCTTCCCCTGTAGGCTCCTCCTCAGTAGGCTCTTCCTCAGTGGCTTCTCCTTCTTCTTTGGTATCCTCACTTGGTAATAATCCATCTACTACTTCCTTGATTTTTTCAATCACAGGATTAGATGGATTCTCACCCTCTGCTGGAGTTTCTGTTTCTGCAAGAGTTTCTACAGGAGTTTCTGCAGGAGCAGCTACATCCACAGTGGACTCTGGATTTGTAGCTGGTTCAGCTGGTTCATTTTGTACTTCCACAGGAGTAGGCTCTGCTGATGTTATATCAGAATCTAACTCAGCGTATGCACTTGCAGACATTGTAAGATATAGTGCCATTACTAGAGTTAATGATACGATTTTATTGAACAAACGATTTCTTTTCATATAATTCTTCCTCGCTAAACACAACCTACAGAATCATAAAATGTTATATTAAATAACTTTGTATAGTCAGTATAGCAAGAAATGTGTGACAAATCTGTGAACTGGCAAGAATTGACAGAATTTGGCAAGAACTATTTTTGACATAAAAAGAGAGCTGCTATCGCAGCCCTCTTCTTATAAGCATTATTACTATAATCGCACCGATTAATCCTATTACAAAGATAATCATATAATAATTCTTGACAGTCTCTACAACTACCTCTGCTCCCTTTGGAGGTTCGTCCTCTCCTAGATATTCTACTCTGGTACCTCTGACCAGTAATCGGTGAGTGTTGACTCCGTAAGGGGTACATGTAAATAGGGTAATGTAATCTTTTCCATCCTCTGCTTGAAGGGCGTGTGACAATGTATCCATATCGTCTGCTTCAATCATAGGAAATATCTTGTCAACCTGATAGGCATGAACCTCATCCAAAATGTGGATGTAAAATCTGTCACCTTCCTCCAGCTGATCAAGATTAGTGAAAAGTTCGGCTGTTGGCAAGCCTCTGTGACCAACTATAACAGAATGCTTTCCTTCACCTCCTATTGGAAGTGCCGTACCATTCATGTGGCCAACTGCAGTCTGTATAAATTCATCATAAGTGCCATGCACAATGGAAAGCTTTACATTTATCTTTGGAATAGATAAATATCCCATTACGCCATCGCCGTTAATATTTAAAACCGAATAATATTTTGAATCGAAAAACTCTGGACCTGGTGTGATACCTTCTATATCACTATTCATTCCGAAGGCATCTGTACCTATGGCATTTTCTTTTATGTTGCTATTAAAATCCTCTGCAGCTTTCCATTCCAAGGTATATTCATTTGTGTCCATGTTGTTTAGTTTGGTTTGATAACTATCTATAAGCTTGCTTTGAACATAATTATTCCATTCATTTGATATAACAGGATAGGTTAGCAAGCCCATACCCGCCAAGAACAGTATAACAACACACAATCTTATAAGAAACTTTTTCATTGTAGCTTCGACCTTTTTAACTGCCTGCGCAGTCTTCGATTTTCAAACATTGTTCTAAACATTTTCACTTTAAAGATTAACACTTTCATTCCATCATCCTCTACAATATATTACTGGTTTAGTTTATCTAGCAGCTTCATTGCTGCTCGGTGTTTTGCTTCTAATACAGCAACTCCTACACCTGCAGTTGATACGCCTGCTAATCCAATAAACCATTTTCCTCTGGCGAGGATACCCGCAATTGTAATGGCTTTTGGAGTTTCTTCGTCAGGAATAGTAACTGTATCTTCTTCCTCAGTTACTTCTTCCGTATCATCTGTCTGTTCATCAACATCTGCTGCATTTCCACCTTGGGAATTATTATCGCCTGTATTATCCACATTATCATTGATAATAACATTAGCAGCTTCTTCTAATTCCTCTGGCTCTTCTGTTTCTTCAAGCTCTTTTTGATTTATGGATTCTGCATTAACATAATCTATCAGATCGTTGATAACTGGATTAATTACTACATCTGATGGCTTGCTAGAATCGATTGTTGTGAATCTATCCACATAAGCGATTTTAGCCAGCTCCAGATTGTTTTCTGCAGCTGATAGCTTTGCTTTGGCGCCCTCATAATTTCGATTAGCCTTATCAAGCTTTGCTTCCAGCTCAGCTATAGTTGCTGTGGAATTACCTGTGTTTGCTTTATCCAGCTTTTCTATTTGTGATTTAAGGGTGTTAACCTTTGCCTTTGCTTCGTTGTAATTATTCTGGGCCTTATCAACCTCGGAAATCAGTCTTGCATAGTTTGACAGCTTTTCCTTTAGTGATGAAATATAAGATGTATATGTGCCCTTTGAACTATCAAATAATGGTTCGTCCTCATTGATGTGCTTTTCAGCAAGTGTTGCATACCGAATATTTTCTTTGATGTCCAAATTAGAGCTATTAGCGATATCTATATCGCCGGCACCATATTTATCACTAGCCTGTTCCTTAATAGCTGCCAGTGCATCCTCATAGGAAGAATATTCCTGTGACGGGTTATCTACCTGATATTCCTGAATGTATCTGATGATACCGTAGTGGAATTCTTCAGGAGTACTAATTACTCGTTTGCCTGATGCGGCTAAATGGCGAACTATTTTGTCGTAGCCGCCGTTAGCTTTGATGATATAGTAGGTTTCAACCTGATCGTAGGCCACGTTGTAATAGATATCTAAATCGTAGGTAAATACCCAGGATGTTTTTGTTCCGCTTCTAAAGGTAATATCCGTATTGTAAAAATAACGGTCGTCTGCATAGTCCGCTGCGACAGCATCCTTACCCTGTTTAATTGCTTTTGCATCGGAGTAATCAAACTTTGAAATAACGCCTTCGTATTTGGCTATTTCCTGATATCTAGGAATGTAAAAGCCTGTAGCTGTAAAGTATGTGCCGATTGCAACACGGCCATCCTCTAGCTCGTCAGCCTGTTCCTTTGTAAGAATAACCGCTTCCCCATCAGCGTTTGTGTATTCATAAAATAGCTGATTATCGTATATACGAATTTCTCCAGTTGACTCATCTGTTTCGTATCCATAATCCGCTGTAACTGTTCTAAGAACGTTACCATCTGCATCAGTAACATTGTAGGTAATGGTTACATAATCCTGATTAGTTCCCACAACATTAAAATCTGATACCTGCTGTCCCTCAGAAAGCTGAGTGTTTGGAATGTAGTAGTATCTAACTATAGTCTCTACGTAAGATGTAACATCGGCTTTGTTTTCATCTGCGGTGATTAAAGCGCTTGCTCCAGCGTCTACTAATGATTGTCTAGCAGCTTCTAATTCCGCCTGCATTTTTTCTAATTTGTCTGTGGCCTCTGTTAAGCTGGCATCGGCCTTGTCCAAATCAGATGTTGCCTGGCTTTTGTTATTGTTATAAGCCGTCACAGCAGTGTTGTAATCCTCCAGGGCAGCTTCGTAATCTGATAATGTCTGACTGTAAGTGGTTTGAGCATTATTGAAATCTTCTTTGGCTTTGTCTAAATCAGCCTTAGTATTAGCAATAATGGTTTCAGCAGCTTCCTTGGAGGTGGCTGTGTCATTAACCACTGCAATAGCATTTTCAGTTTTGTTATTTATATCTTCTGCTATTTCATTTGCTTTATCAGCAATGCCATTTGCATCCTCTGTTGCTTTATCGCCTGAGGTCTGAGCTTCATCCATGGCCTCACTGGCTTTTGCAATGTTTTCTGTAGCAGCTGCAGCATCGTTGATAGCTTCCTTAGCTTCCACGGCCTCTGGAATGGTGGTTCCATCAACCTGCTCTTCTATATTATTAGAAGTGTCCTGCAATGCTTCAGATGTTTCTTCTATATTAACTTCTTCTGACTGTGTTTGTAGATTAGTTGCTGAAGGCACAAAAAGAAGGCTTTCAGAATCTACTGAAGCCTCTGCATGTACTGGAAATGAAACAGTACCCGCTAATGAAATTGTCGACAAGCCAATGGCAACGGCTTTAGCCGAACCCTTATTCATAACCTAATTGCCCTTTCATCCGATTTTTTTCATAATTCTGATTCTAGATTAACAGAAAAAAAGCTAGACGCAAGAGTTTTGGCAAGATTGTACAAAATCTGGCAAAAACTTTTTGCACTAGCTTTAGTTTCTATTGATTATTGTATCGATATTCCTCGATTATCTGCATTAAATCTGGAACCTTGCGAGTGGACACCGGGAAGGCGGTACCATCCGCTAAGTATGCTTCTGTACCGTCAATCTTTTCTAGAAAATCCATGTTGATTATGATGCCTCTGTTTATCATAACGAATCGCTTATCGCCACCAGTAAGCTCCATAAACTCGCCTGAGGTAAGCCTAGCTCGTCGTACGGTTTTGTCATCCTTATTGATTTCTAGATAGTGACCATCTGTTGTGACGGAAACGATATTCTTTAATAGAACTCGTTCGTCTCTTCCAGAAACAGAAACCTTTATAAATGCTGTATCAAGTGGAGTATGCTCTAATATTTCCGTAAGCACCTGATCAATTCTTTCAATATTGAAAGGCTTTGTAACATAATCAAATGCATGTAGGGAAAATGCATCTGGATAATGCCCATCCGAGGCTGTAAGAAAAACTAAGAAGGTTCTTTCTGTACGTCGTCTAAGAACCTTGGCTGTTTCTATACCATCCATCTCAGGCATAAAAATATCCATGAATACAATGTCATACCTTTTTTCAGTTAATACGTCAATAAATTGTTGGCCGCCAGCAAATTCATCCACAGTAATGTGTATGCCCTTGGCCTTGGAAAGCTTTTCTACCATCATTTTCAGTTGCATTCTGAAAATGCTTTCATCATCAATAACTGCAACTCGCATAATAATCCCCTCATATAACGCTTTATAAAATAATAACACAATTAGCCCAAATTGATAATGAAAATCTGAAAATTATTTTATATAATGAATTCATGGAATTCTTTTTCAAAAACATACTATATATAAATATTTTATTAATAATGGCAGGGGCTGTTTCACTACAGCTAGGCGGTACCTTTCTTAAGCGCGAAAAGCATACCCGCGGATTCTTTAAATATTCGGTATTTCTTCTTGCATTAGGAAACGGTCTTTGCGTAATTGGATATTCAATAATGTCCATCAGCACCAATCTTAGGTTGGCCTATAGCTTTAGAGTTGTAGGCTTAATTGGCATAGATATTTATCTGGTTGCAGAGATTATGCTTATCACCAGCTGTCTAAATTTCAGTAAAATAGCGGAATATCTGATTATAACCATATCTCTTGGGGCTGCCGCTTTGGATATTTTCATATATGGTCATCCCGACACTGACAAATTTGTCCGTTACGAATATTTCACAAGCTATGTCAGATCCGACCCATACAGACATTTCTTCCATTATATATACTTAGCACTTGTGGCAATATGCGTCCTTTTGATAAGTATTGTTTGGATAAAAAACTCTAAATACATCCGTGATAAACGACTGATTCTATTTTCATTTTTATCTAATACTATACTTTGTCTATCAACAATACCTGATTTAATTAAGATTGTAGTTGATATTTCCTTTACTCATATCTTTTACTGTGTTGGTATATGTATCGCATTTGCGGTATTTTATGCTGCGGCAAATAGCTACATGTCTTTCTATATCACTGTTAATACTATCAGTAAGGATATCTTTTCTACTGTTGCTACAGGTCTGTTAGTATTTGATACCAACTATCACCTAAACCTGTCTAACGACTATGCCAACAAATTATTAGGCCTGGACAAAGAGCCACAGCGCATTAGATTAAAGGAAATCTTCCATCTGAAGAGTGGTGAACCTCTTAATATGTTTAAAAAAGCCAGCGAAGGAATTGCTATAGATTATCGTCTAACATCTGTTGTTACAGATAAGGTGATTCTGGCTAATTTCTCCTGCAAGCTGGATAGAAACAACGAGCCAATGTGTTACATTTTGGTTGCAACAGATTTGACCGAGGAGAACCGACTGATTGAAGAAGCTCAGGCAGCTAATAAAGCAAAGTCCTTATTCATCAGTAACATTTCCCACGAAATCAGAACACCTATCAACATCATTACAGGTATGGATGAGCTGATTTTTAGAGAGTGCACCGACCAGAATATATTGAAATATGCAGAAAACATTCGTATAGCATCCAGCAATCTTTCTTCTTTAATTAATGATGTATTGGATTTTTCAAAAATCGAATCTGGTAAGCTGGAAATTGTAACCAACGAATATAGCGTTAAAACTGTTATCAACGATTGCTACAACATGTTCCTTAGCCTTGCCACCAACAAGCAGCAAAAGCTTACTGTGAACTGCAACACCTCTATTCCAAAAACACTACTTGGCGACGAGGTTAGATTAAAACAGATTCTTTCAAACCTGTTATCAAATGCAGTTAAATATACACCAGATGGTGGGGAAATTAGTGTTGATGTGAACTACGAAAAAACAGTAGGAAACACTATCAACCTAATCCTTTCTGTTACAGATAACGGTATAGGTATTAAGGAAGAGGATTTGCCACACTTATTCGAGGACTTCCAACGATTCGAGCTTTCTAAGAATCGTTCTATCCAGGGAACTGGACTGGGACTTTCAATTACCCATAATCTGGTAACCCTTTTGAATGGACAGATAACCGTAGAGAGTGTCTATGGCAAGGGCTCCACCTTTACTGTAGCCGTACCTCAGGAAGTTATTGATTTTTCTCCACTTGGAAACATATTGGAGGACCAGTCTGGCACTGCTACAAAGCACAGGTCCATTTTCACCGCACCAAATGCAAGGATACTTAGCGTTGATGATGTGCAGATGAATCTGGATGTAGTTATTGGTCTTTTAAAGAAAACTAAAATCCAAATCGATTCTGTTTTAAGTGGCGCCGATGCATTAAGAAAGCTGGATGAAACTAAATACGATTTGATTCTTTTAGATCACATGATGCCCGAAATGGACGGCGTAGAAGTACTTAACAGGTTAAAAGCGAATACGACTTGCATAAACAATGCAACTCCTGTAATTATGCTTACTGCTAATGCAATGATTGGGGCTGACAAAAACTATTTAAAGATTGGTTTCGACGATTATCTTTCAAAACCAATACGTCCTATTGAGCTGGAACAAATGCTTATAAAGCATCTGCCTCCTCAGCTTGTTTGTATGGCGCCAGAGGGTGAACCAGAGGATAATGTGGTGGAGATGGTAGGAGTAGAAAACAATCTGAAATCCGCCCTAAGCTTCTTAGACGTAAAGGCAGGTCTTGAATTTGCAGCCGATGATGAAGATTTCTATAAACAGATTCTTAACACCTATGTGATTGAAGATAAACGCCCTATGATGGAGAAATACTTCAACGAAAAGGATTGGAGCAATTATCAAATCACTGTTCATTCTTTGAAGGGAACATCCATGACAATTGGTGCTCCTAAACTGTCAGAAATGGCAAGGTCCTTAGAATTTGCTGTAAAGGAAAACCGTTTTGATTACATCAACGAGCACCACTATGAAGTCCTAATGGAATATGGCGATTTATTGAATAAACTAAAGAATGTCATAGAAAATGCCTAAGCGAAAATGCTTAGGCATTTTTTATTTGAAACTAAAACTATTTTTCAAAGGTATTTGCTACCTTATCAAGTAAATCACGAATTGGAAGATGCTGTGGACAAACCTTTTCACACTTGCCACACTTAATACAATCAGAAGCCTTACCATTGTCACCACCACTAACCAACTCATAGTACATTCCAGAATTCCAATCGTGGAATGCCTCGTGAGCATTCATAGCTGAGAACATGTCTGGAATGCGAATATTTTTAGGACAATGATTCTCCTCTACGCAATATCTACAGCTAGTACATGGAATGAGGTTAAGGTTCTTAAAGATACCTGTAACACGAGCAACCGCTCCCATCTCCTCATCTGTTAATGGCTCGAAATCCTTCATGAAGCTTAAGTTATCTTCCATCTGCTCCATGTTGCTCATTCCTGAAAGAACCATAGCCATGCTTGGGAAGCTGGCTGCAAATCTGATTGCGTAGCTGGCGTTACTCTTATCTCCTAAATCTCTGAATACCTTATCAGCCTCTTCAGGAAGATTTACAAGGCTCCCCCCCTTAACTGGCTCCATAACAATAACTGGCTTGTTATGCTTTTCGCATACTTCGTATACCTTACGGCTTTCTACAGAAGCATCCTCATAATCAACGTAGTTGAACTGAATCTGAACAATTTCAACCTCAGGATGATCTGTAAGAATCATATCAAGGACCTCTGCCTTATCATGGAATGAAAGGCCTACGTGTTTAATCTTACCTTCTTTTTTAAGCTCGAAGGCTGTCTCGTATGCCTTGCATGCCTGGAACTTTTTGTAATTATCCTTATTCTGCGCATGCATTAGATAAAAATCAAAATAATCTACCCCGCACCATTTCAGCTGATTTTCAAAGAAAGGACGAATATCCTCCTGCTTGTTAAAATATGGCTCAGTCAGCTTGTTTGTAAGCAAGAACTGACTTCTGTCATATCTTGCTGACAGGCATTTTGCAATGGCTGTCTCAGATTTACCATCTATATATCCATGAGCAGTATCGAAATAGTTAAGACCCGATGCTATAAAGGCATCGATCATCTTATTGAACTGTTCATGATCAACTTCCTTGCCATGCATTGGAAGTCGCATACATCCAAATCCAAAGTTACCGTGAATCTCTGGGAAAAACTTATTTTCTACCATTATGTACCTCCCGTTATTACATTCCTTTTACTCTGATATAATAACACGAAAGGCTTTGATAATGGAATAAATTCATTTCATATTAATTCCGCAATATTTTCACATACAGATGTTATGATTACCACATAATAAGTATTGTGGGGAAATCTTATGAAATTGAAAAAAGAAGATGACAAATTAATAGCTGATTCCGGTCTTGTTGAAAACAACAAGACTAAACAGGCTACAACTTTCGTTTTTTTATGCGACCTCTGTTCAATTGTGCTTATAATTTTAGGATTAATTGCTTTTATTAAAAAGTAATTTTCAGGAGAAGCTTATGTACGAATTCAAGCGAAGAATTTACGAAGTGTTAGAAGTTGGTAGCATCGGTGATGTTTCAAGTCGAGCTTACGACAGGCTGATGACAATAGCCATCATCGTAGGCTTAATCCCTTTAACCTTAAAATCTTCAACCCAATATACTATTTGGATTGATTTAGCCACCAGCGTCATTTTCTTGATAGATTATGTAGCACGTATTTATACTGCCGATTATAAGATGGGCTACAAAAATTATCGAGCTTATATAGCTTATCTGTTCACTCCTTTAGCAATCTTTGATTTGCTGTCTATCCTACCTGTTTTATGTGTAATTTTACCTAATTATACTGGAATAAAATTACTTAGACTATTCAGAGTATTCCGCGTTCTAAAGCTAGTTAGATATTCCAAGACAATGATTATCATTTCAAATGTTGTCCGCAAGGTACGAAAACAGTTGATGGCTGTTCTGCTTTTGATTGTAGTTTACATTTTTGTGTCTGCTATGCTTATTTTCCAGGTGGAACCAAATATATTTGATACATTTTTCGATGCACTATACTGGGCAACCATTTCCCTAACAACCATCGGCTATGGTGATATATCCCCAGTAACTCCTATAGGCCGTTTTATAGCCATGGTTTCTGCCCTTGTGGGAATGGCCGTTATTGCTCTTCCAACTGGTATTATTACAGCTTCTTACATGAACGAGATTACTAAAAAGAAATCTAAGTATGAGTTGTAAATGCTGGTGTGGACTTTTTACGGAAGAAGCCTTTATATGTAATGGCTTTTCCGTAGCTCTATTATGTTTGAATATATTTATTTACATTAAAGCATGCTAATCACTCAGATTTTACGTAGGATTCTAGGCGATGCAAGTTATTATCATATCCTAATATGATATTTCAGCTACTGAAATGGGAAAATTCTACGGCAAAATAGTTTTGATATATGTGATTTCCGTAAATATTCGTCGAGCTCTTAAAATCTACTACGGTACATGTTAATAAAATTACTGATATTCCGTAGTTTATAATAATTCTAAGGTGAAATAGCAATTTTCTCTTTTTTCATTCGCTTATGGTACTGGTTGAAAAAGTACACACTAATATCTCTATCGGATAACATATTTGAATGATCACACTTTTTTACATATTTTTTATTCCCAGAACACACCACCTTATGAAAGGTATTCGGCTCATGATTTCATACAGAAGGTAGGAGCCTGCGAATGCTGCTATCGCAACCAACAGGTATACGATGACAGGG
>ODAI011122754.1_pt1 | contig 32306 bp, 25 predicted proteins | sample 1539321 | NCBI WGS metagenome assembly ODAI01 (sample SAMN02144231, study PRJEB22623) | gut metagenome | biome: sheep rumen | host: Ovis aries | place: New Zealand
AGGGCATGCTCGTCGGCTACGGGCACCACGCTGATGGCTGTGCCTATGGGGAAGCGGCCAAGGTCGCTCTCCATCACCCGAAACTCCACCTCCATCTGCTGCGGCGAGATGACGCGACACACCACATCCCCTGTCTGTGCCAGCTGGCCGGCATGTGCCTTGACATTCGCCACGATGCCGTCGAAGGGAGCTGTCACACGGGTGGTATTCAACTCGTCGCGCGCCGCCGCCAGCTTGTTCTGGGCTATCAGCAGACCACTCTTGACCTCGGCAATATGCCGCACACGCTGGGGCACACGATCCATCTGATCGGGGTCGTATCCCTGCGAGATGATTACCTCCTGCATCTGGAGGCGGGCCTGCTCTATCTCACGCTGATGCTGCTCTACGGCATTCTCCTGCCTCCGTGAGTCCTGCACGGCGAGCAACTGCCCCTGACGCACTCGGTCGCCGTTGCGTACCATGACGCGCGTCACTGGCAGGACGGTCTCGAACTTCACGTCGGCATAGCGAGCAGCCACCACCTTGCCCATAGTCTGGAAGACGGGAGCGGTGCTGCCGGTGGCTGTCGTGTTGGCATCCTGGCTTGTGGCGGTGGCTGTGGTGGCGCGGGTTTCGGGGGGGGCACCGGCTCGTCTTTGTGTGGGGGGGGGTGCCGCCCGGTGCTGTCGTGTTGGCATTCTTGCTTGGGGCCATGGCTGTGGTGTCGCTGGTTTCGGGTGAGTCCCCTGCCTTGCCTTGTTGCTGGCAGGCTGTCAGCAATAGTATGCTTGATAATATCCATATCTTGTTCATAGTTTGACTATTACGCTTATACATTCTAAAGTTGTCGCAGACTCATTTCGTAGAACGAGCCCTTGCGGGCCATCAGCTGCTCGAAGGTGCCCTCCTCGGCAATCTTCCCCTTGTTGAGCACGATGATGCGGTCGCAGTGGCGGATGGTGCTCAGGCGGTGGGCGATGACCAGGCGTGTACAGTGCAGCCTGTCGAGGTTCTCGCTCACCTGCCTCTGGCTGATGTTGTCGAGCGCTGAGGTGGCCTCGTCGAAGAAGAGGATGTTGGGGTGCCCTATCAGAGCACGGGCGATGAGCAGACGCTGCTTCTGGCCACCGGAGAATCCGCCGCCGCCCTCGCTGATGACGGTGTGCAGGCCCATAGGCAGGGCTTTCACCTCGTTGTACATACACGCCATTCGCAGTGCCTCCCAGGCATCGTCGTGGGTAGACCAGGGGGCGGTGATGGTGATGTTATGGAAGACGTCGCCCGTGAAGAGACTGCCGTTCTGCAGGCACGTCCCTATCCGTTGGCGGAGCTGTTTCTTGTCAATCTTCTCCAAGTCGTAGTGGTCGTAGTATATATTGCCACGCTGGGGTTTCTCAAAGCCCAATAACAGGCGCAGCAGGGTGGACTTTCCACAGCCGGAGGTGCCCACGATGCCCACGTACTCGCCAGCCTTGATGCTGAGCGAGAGGTCGTCGATGACCAGCGGCATGTCGTCCTGATAGCGGAACGACAGGTGGTTCACCTCGATGCTGCCCGACAGGGTCTTGATCGGGGTATGTGAGCCTGACACCTCGGGCACTGCCTCGGCAATGGGCATGATGCTCTCCAACTGCGGTTCAATCTTTGTCATCTCAGGGATTTGCTGTGTAATGGTGGAGAGTGCGGCTGTCAGCATGCCAAAGGCGGAGGTGAAGGCAATGAAGTCGCTGGTCGTGATGGAGGTGCGCAGCGCAAAGACATAGATGACGAGCAGGGAGCCTACGTTCATCAGCGCCAGCAGCGAGGGATACAGACGTGTGGTAAACCGTGGATTGTAGATAACCCTTGCGGTATGGGTATAGCGGTTGAGCCACCGAGTGAAGGCGCGTGTCTCCGAGCCGGTGAGTTTGACCTTCTGTATGCCCGCAAACAGGTTGCACTCCATACCGTTCAGGGCTTCGTTCTTTCTGATGTAGAGCTGCTGTACATAGGTGGCCTTACGGAAGTAGAGCACCAGTATCAGCACCTGCAGGACAAACAGTGCCATAGCGGGCATCAGCAGCGGTCCGCCATAGATGCCCACCTGGATGAAATAGACCACAGAGAGCGCGCCGCTCAACAATGCACCGACAATCGCCTCGTTGATCTGCTGGCATAGTTGGCTGAGGTTGTTCAGCTTGGAAGTCAACTCGCCGCTGCTGTGGGAGTGGAAGAATTTCGGGGGCAGCAGGAAGAGTCGTGCCATGACGGCGTTGTGCAGGTTCATCTCCACGATGTTCTCAACGCGAACGATATACAGATTGCGGATATAAGTCGTCAGCATGATAGCCACTGCTGCTCCCACCAGCAGTCCGGCAATAGGAGCCAAGTCGGTGGCAATACCGGCAGGTATCACCGTTTCGAACACCAACTTGTTGGCCATAGGCACAAACATACCCAGGAGCACGACGAACAGTGCGGCAAGTACCATGTGAACCATACTGTGGGTGCTCGCTGACGACCAGATGAAGGCGATGAGCTGGCGCTTGGTCAGCCGCTGCAAGGGCAGCGCTCTGGTGAAGCTGTAGGCCTCTGGCATCAGCACGTCCTTCATTTGCCGCCGCGACATCTCCCGCAGGGTGCCGTCCTCGTCGGTGAAGTAATAGCTGCGGCCTGTCCACTTGGGCAGCAGCGCCACCAGCCTACCGCTCCGCGTACGGCCCAGTAAGGGTCCAGAGGCCTCTCGCCACCAACCGTCAGTGAGCCTCAACTGGCGCGTCATGATGCCGTGGGCCTGGAGAATGTTGTGCAACTGTTGCTCCAAGGACAACACATCGTCGGGCTCCAGTTCGTAGTCGACAATCTTCAGTGCTTCCAGCACCTGGCGGATGGCCAGGTTGTCGGTCTGGGGAACAGTGCCGCCATAGTGTAATCCCATGCGTGTAGCGCCTTCCTTGATCTCACGCAACAGGGTGGAGGCATCCAACTTCCTGCGTTTCTCTATCTGACTGGAAAATATGCTCATATTCAGTTTCTCCTCCTTCCTTATGCGTTTTCCATGAGCTGTCGGTACAGACCGTCCTGCTGCATCAGCTGCTCATGGGTGCCTTGCTGGACCACATGGCCGGCATCCATGACGATGATATGGTCGCAGTCGCGGATGGTCGACAGGCGGTGGGCCACCACAATCTGCGTGATGCCCATCTCGCGGATGTGCCTCATCACCAGGTCCTCGGTGGTGGGGTCTAATGCTGAGGTTGCCTCGTCCATGATCAGGATCATGGGCTCACGGGCAAGTGCCGTGGCTATCTCGAAGCGCTGGCACTGACCTCCGCTGAAGTTCTTTCCGCCCCGCACCACCTTGGTAGCCAAGCCTTCGGGACGGTTCATGATGTCGCTGTGTACCTGTGCGTCGCTGCATGCCATGAGGATGGCGAAATCCTCGCTGCTCTGGTCCCACATGCGGATGTTCTGTGACAGTGTGTCGTCGAAGAGCACGATGTTCTGGTCGACGACGGCAATGGAGTTGGTCAGCTCATCGCTGGAGATGCTCTCGATGGGACGCCCGTCGAAGAGTATCTCGCCGCTCCAGGGCTTGTAGAGTCCGGATATCAGCTTGGCGAGGGTCGATTTGCCACAGCCACTGCTGCCCACGAAGGCCACCGACTCACCGGCCTGGAGGTGCAGATTGAAATGGTCGATCAGGGGCGGCTGCGTCCGGTTGTAGCCAAAGGTGACGTCGCGCAGCTCCAGCTCGCCCAGCAACTTGCCGGCCTCTGAATGCTCACCGTCGGCATGCCAGTCTTCGGGATACTTCATCACGTCGTCCACACGCTCTATCTGGGAGCGCATCTCCAGCAACTGCTGGCCGGCATTCACAATATTCTCCACGGGAGCCATGAACGCCGTCATGAAACCTTGGAAGGCCATGAGCATACCGACGGAGAGGTCGCCTTGCAAGATATACCACGCTCCCACCAAAAGGACCGCCATCGTCAGCAGGTTCGACGTCAGCGTCGGCAGCAGGCTCATCTGGCTCTGCTGAACATGCATCTCGCGCTGTTTGTTGAACATTCTGGTCCACAGCCCGCTCCAGTATTGGAAGAATCCTTCCTCGGCGCCTGCGGCCTTGATGCTCTCGATGTTCTCCAGGCAACTGACCGTGGCGGAATAGTATTTACCCATGCTCTGCTGTGTACTTCTGACCATATTCAGGCGCTGACCGGCATAGTGGTTGACGACGGCGAGGTTGACGAGGGCCGCTGCGACACCGATCATCGTCAGCATGTAATTGTACGACAGCATCAATATGAGGTACAGCACCAGCAGCATCACGTTGATAGCCTGCGGTGCCAGCACCTCGACGAGCGAGTGGGTGATGTTCTCATTGAGCCGCTGACGCTGCTGCAGGTCGCCCACGTAGCGCATGGCGAAGAAGTTCATGGGCAGTCGCAGCAGGTGGCGCAGATAGCTGATGTTGCCCCGTAGCGCCAGTTGTCCGGCTATGCGCTTGGAGTAGCGCTGATTCCAGAGGGTCACGATGAAGTTGAACAGGGCCAGCGTGGCCATCAGGCAGAAGAAGACGGTGGCCCACTGCGCATTGCGCCCCGAGAGTATCTCGTCGAAGAACACCCGGGTAAGCAGGGGTAGGGTGAGGGTGACCACTGCCAGCAGCAGGGTGAAGATAAAAGTCAGCCAGAAGGCTTCATTGGCTCCGTTCAGGTTTCTCCTGATGTAGGAGAAGATGCTCGCGGGACGGCCCGAGGGCTGGAAACGGTCGGTCAGCTCGAAGGTCATGGCGACACCCGTGAACGAGCGCCGGAACTCATCCATCGGTATCTCTACCGGTCCGATGCCGGGGTCGTTGAGACAGGCCTTGCCTTTCCGCATGCCCTTGAAGACGACGAAGTGCTCAAAGTTCCAGTGGATGATGGCGGGCTCCATGCCTGCCAGTTTTTCGGCACTCACCTTGTAGGCACTGGGCTCCAGGCCATACGTCTTGGCTGCCAAGAGGATGTTCTTCATCGAACTGCCGTCGCGGCTCACGCTGCACGCCTCGCGCACCTGCTCCAGGGGAAGCCACTTGCCGTAGTAGGCAAGGATCATCGAGAGCGAGGCGGCACCACACTCCACGGCTTCCATCTGCATCACCATGGGCACTTTCTTCATAAGCCTACTTGCCTCGCAATGTATTCAACGTGTTCTCTACTCGTCCTAACAGCACTTCCCATACGTACTTACGGTTCCAGATGATTTGCACATTGCAGGGCATGCCCGTGGTGACGGCCATGCCTTCGCTCTTCTTGCGGCTCCATATCAGCCCGTCGGCATCACGGTCGAGGACGATGCGCACCTCATAGACTGGTTTGTCGTCAGGGATGATGGATGCCAGCTCGGCCAGTTTCAATCGCTGTGTCACCATCTGGCGGTTGGTGGGATACGACTCGATGCCCTTGACGGTGCCGACAGCATAGCCCCACTTCTCGCGCTCCAGGTCGGCAGGCGTCAGCTGCACCTTGGCATCCAGCTTCACCTTCCTGAGCTCTTTGAATGTCACGTAGGCTAGCACCTCGCGCTCGTGGAACCGAGCCTCCTGGGGCAGTATCCATGCCACCGGCTCGCGAGGCTCAAACTTGCTCTCTGCCGGCTTCGAGGTCAGCACCACTCCCGACTCTGGCGCCGTCAGAGTGGTGGTCGCCAACTGCGAACGGACACTGAGAAGGGGAGTGCCGGCCGCCACCTCCTGGCCGTTGGTAGCTATCACATGGTGGACTGTCCCCCCGTATGGGACCGTAATCGCCTTGGCCTCTGCAAACGGGAATACAACGGCTTGGGCCCTGACGGTATAGTTGACCTTGCCAAACATACACCAGAAGAGGGCCACACCGCACAGCAACAGCAGTGTGGAGAGCACCAGCCAGAGTGCGGGAGAAACCACCCGTGGCATCTCCTTGAGTTCGCTCCGGTCGTCAAGAGCCTCTAATGCTTCGTCGTTAAATATCTCAGACATATTTCGTAGTTGTAAAACAGCCCGCAGCTGTTTGCCTGCGGGCTTGCTATTTTCAATCACGTTTGCAAAGATACGGAGAAATTTTCTAATCTGCAACATTTCCGCTATTTTTTTGTAAGAAGTAGACTCACCCGAAAAAAAACTGCTGGTTAGTGTATTCCCACTGGATGACGTGGAAGTGGATGAGGCGGGCCAGGAGGGAAATGACCTTGGGGCGTGGGAGGCGGGAGCGGCGCACGATCTGATTGAGGGGGAGGCGCTGCTCCTGCAACACTTCGAGTATCTTCTTCACAGCGTCAGTATAGGTCATCATCGTGCCCTGGGGACTCTGAGAGGCTCGCCACAGGGCCAGATGGACTGGCGAGGCTACGATGTTCTCATCTGCTATGCGGATATAGGCTTTCTTGACACCTTCATCGCCAATGGCATAGATGGGACGACGGTCTGAAGGGGGGACTGTGACCACCACGATGGTGCGGCCATCGACATGATAGGTGTCGAACCTGATGCTGGACTCGGGGCTGCAATAGCGATAGGCTGCCTGATGCATCATGTAGATCTCCTCCTCGGAACGCACTCCCGACATGTTGCCATCATCGCGCACACCTATCAGCAGCCGTCCTCCATCGGTATTGGCAAAGGCCGATACTGACTTGGCCAGCTTTTGGGCATCGGAGACACGGTACTTGAAATCCTGCTGCTGATGCTCGCCCTCACGGATGAGCGACAGAAGATATTGCTTGTCGGATGTGCTCAACATATTCTGACTTGTGTATCTTATAGGACTGGGCATGGATGGCATCGTCGGCTATCCAGAGGGATTTGGCAGACGGCTTGGAATCATAGAGACGATAGACCATCTCGGTGGGTACGAAGGTGTCTTTGTTGCCGTGGATGAAAAGCATCGGATGGGGCGACTTGCTGACCTCAGAGATGGCAGAGGCTTCCTGGAAACTCCACCCATAGCGCAGACGGCAGAGCAGACTGGAGGTGTACATCAGCGGGAACGCTGGCAGCCCGAACTGATTCTTCAGCTCACCTGCAAACTCATCCCACACACTCGTATAGCCACAATCGTCGATGAAACGGATATCCCTCACCCTCTCTGGCAACGGCTCTGCAGACATCATCATCGTCGTGGCGCCACCCATGGAGATGCCATGTACGACCATCGTATCTGTCTGGAACACGGACAGCCAATGGAGCATGTCTTTCCTGTCGAGCCACCCCATCTGAATCATGTCACCATCGCTCAGGCCATGGGCATGGAAGTCGGGTATCACCACATTATAGCCTCCAATCTCCTGATCGTAGATGCGGGCGATGAACAGGATGTCGACAGAGCAGTTGCGCCAGCCATGGAGCACCAGGGCCGTCTTGTTGCTGCCATTCCAGATATAGAGGGCATGATGGCGCTCTCCAGAGGGCATGGTCAGGAACGTGTCGCGCAAGGCATGCTGGCGACGGAGGCTATCAATCCAGGGCCGTGTCTCAGGATAGCGCCTGAAGAGTTTCTTGAAACAGGCTACTGTGTCAGCACGGTCAGGACGGGGTGACAGAGAGTAGTCGAGCATATAGAAGCTGCCGCCAATGGTAGCCACAATGAACAGCGTGAGGATCATGCCAATAGTCCAGATAAATACCTTCTTCATACGTATAAATAGTCTCACTAAAAAAACTGGTGCAAAATTAATAAATCTTTGGCTAACTTACAAAAACAAATGAATTTGTTTGGTTTTTCCTTCGTTTTTTTCGTACCTTTGCAGTCGGAATGGAAAAGATTATATTGGGTATCGACCCAGGAACGAACATCATGGGCTATGGCTTGCTGAAGGTGGTTGATGGCAAGGCACAGATGATAACCATGGGGGTGATCGACCTGCGCAAGTTTCCTGATGCCTACCTGAAGCTGGGGCATATCTTTGAGCGGGTGACAGGTATCATCGACGGTTATCTGCCCGACGAGATGGCCATCGAGGCACCTTTCTTCGGGAAGAACGTGCAGTCGATGCTGAAGCTGGGCAGAGCTCAGGGCACGGCCATCGCAGCTGCCATCCATCACGGGGTGCCCATCCATGAATATGCGCCAATGAAGATCAAGATGGCCCTGACTGGCAACGGCAATGCCTCGAAGGAGCAGGTGGCAGGCATGCTGCAACGGCTGCTGAAGATTCCCAATGAGGAGATGGGTAAGTTTATGGATGCTACTGACGCGCTGGCGGCTGCCTACTGTCACTACCTGCAGATGGGGCGGCCCGAGAGTGACGTGAAATATCGTGGCTGGAAGGACTTTGTCAACAAGAACAAAGAGAAGGTCTCGAAAAGGAAGGTTTAGAGTTTACGGTTTATAAGATGAATACAATAGAGTTAAGGAACGCGCGCGCGAGGAAACCTGAGTGGTCGATGGCTGAGCCAGTAGACTTCACACTCGAAGAAGGTGAGCACATTGCCATCATCGGACGGAATGGCTCTGGAAAGTCTATGTTCGTGGATATGCTGACTGGTCGGCATCCTGTCTATCCGGGTATGGTGACTTACAGTTTCGATGAGCCATATAACAATCTGAAGCACATCACATTCCGTGATACCTACGGAGGTGATAACGACAGGACCTACTTCCTGCAACAGCGCTGGAATCAGATGGAGATCGACGAGGAGACACCCACCGTAGGCAGTAAACTTGAAGAGGCCTATCAGTTGGCTGGTGACGACACTCCTCAGCGCCGTGCCCTGCAGAAGCATATCTACGAGATATTCCATCTGGAGCCATTGCTCGATAAGTATATCATCCTGCTCTCGAGTGGAGAGCTGAGGAAATACAAGCTGGCAGCATCGCTCTTCACCAATCCGAAGGTGCTGATCATGGAGAATCCGTTTATCGGTCTTGATGCACAGACGCGTGACCAACTGAAGGAGCTCCTGACCATGTTGACGAAGGAGGGGCTGCAGATTATCCTGGTATTGGCTAAGACTGACGAGATTCCTGATTTCATCACGCATATCGTGGAGGTGCGGGAGATGCGAGTTTTGAGGAAGGTTTCGAGTTTCGAGGAACGAGGAATGAGGAACGAGGAACGAGGAGCGAGGAGTGAGGAACGAGGAGCGAGGAATGAGGAACGAGGAGCGAGGAATGAAATCATCCACTTCAATAAGGTGAGCATCCGCTATGGAGAGCGGATGATCCTGAAGGATCTGGACTGGACTGTCAGACAGGGGGAGCATTGGGCATTGTCGGGAGATAACGGAAGCGGGAAGTCTACCCTACTCTCGCTGGTATGTGCCGACAACCCTCAAGCCTATGCCTGTGACATCTCGCTCTTTGGCCACAAACGAGGTAGTGGTGAAAGCATCTGGGACATCAAGCGCCACATCGGCTATGTATCGCCAGAGATGCACCGTAGCTATAAGCAGAACATTCCTGCCATACAGATTGTGGCCAGCGGTCTGAAAGACACCATCGGTCTCTATGTACGCCCGAATGAAGCTGAGAGGGAGCAATGCCGTAAGTGGCTGGAGGTATTCGGAATCGGTCATCTGGCTGACAGGAAGTTTATGGAGATGTCGAGCGGAGAGCAACGACTGGTACTGTTGGCAAGGGCTTTTGTAAAGGAGCCTGACCTGCTGATACTCGACGAGCCACTTCACGGACTGGATGATGAGAACCGTGTGATGGTAAAAGAAATCGTAGACAAGTATTGCGAGGACCCCTCACGAACACTTATCTACGTAACACATTATAAGGAAGAATTGCCGCATTGCATCGACCACTCTATCTTCCTCAAGAAGAACGACTGACCGCTCTACTTGCCATCCATCAGGGCAGCAGTACGCACTCTCGACAAAGTCTCGGGCGTCATCTGCAGATAGCTGGCAATATAGACCAGAGGTGCACGGAGTACCAGCTGCGGCTGATTCTTCACCAGCTTGGCATAACGGTCCTGAGCACTCTCGAAGCGGAGCATATCGGCATGATGCTGTGAGAGAATGAGCGACTCCTCCAGAATCTTCCGATAGAGAATCTGGATGTTAACACTCTTCATGGCCACCGCTTCAAGGTCTGCCTTTGGCAATGCGATGAGAATCGTGGGTTCGAGTGCTTTAATCTGCAACTGTGAAGGCTGCTCACGAAAGAGGCTCTCGATGCACATGACGATATTGTTCTCTGTTGCCATATATTCGGTCAGTTCCTTGTCGTTCTTGAAATAGAACTGACGCACTAATCCCTTAACAACCCAGTAAATGTTAGTACATGTTTCTCCTTCCTTGAGGATCAATTCATTCTTGGCAAACTTCATAGGCACGAGAATACTCTCGAGCATATCAAGCTCATCATGCGTCATCGTACTGTAACGACGGGCTAACTCGCGTGCGACATCTCTTGTCGTGATACTGATATTTGGCATAGGTCTTTGATATGTTATTAGAACAATTAATCCAGTTTAAGTACTGCCAAGAAGGCTTTCTGAGGCACCTCGACATTACCGATCTGCTTCATGCGCTTCTTTCCTCGCTTCTGTTTCTCAAGCAGCTTGCGCTTGCGGCTGACATCACCACCATAGCACTTGGCTGTCACATCCTTACGGACCTGCTTCACCGTCTCGCGGGCAATAATCTTGGCACCGATAGCAGCCTGAATGGCAATATCAAACTGCTGGCGCGGAATGAGCTCTTTCAGCTTCTCACACATCCTGCGGCCAAAGGTGACGGCGTTGTCCTGATGAGTCAGCGTTGAGAGCGCATCCACAGGTTCTCCATTCAACAGGATATCCAGCTTGGCCAGTTTGGAAGGACGGAACCCATCGACATGATAGTCGAACGAGGCATAGCCCTTCGATATAGACTTCAGCTTGTCATAGAAATCAATCACAATCTCACCCAGGGGCAGCATGAAATGGAGCTCGATACGATTACCACTGACATACTGCTGATCGATGAGCTCTCCACGCTTGTCAAGACAGAGGGTCATGATAGGACCGATATAGTCGGCTGCCGTAATAATCGATGCACGGATATAAGGTTCCTCGATATGCTCAATCATCGTCAGATCTGGCAGCCCTGAGGGATTATGCACCTCCTTCACCTCACCCTGCTTGGTGTAGCACATATAAGACACGTTGGGCACGGTGGTGATGACATCCATATCGAACTCACGATCCAGTCGCTCCTGAACAATCTCCATGTGGAGCAGGCCAAGGAATCCACAACGGAACCCAAAGCCAAGGGCCACTGATGACTCTGGCATGAAAGTCAGCGAGGCATCGTTCAGCTGCAGTTTCTCCAATGAGGCACGCAGGTTCTCATAATCAGTGGGATCGATGGGATAGACACCGGCGAACACCATCGGCTTCACTTCCTGGAATCCCTCGATAGCAGCCTTACAGGGAGTAGCGACATGAGTAATCGTATCACCCACCTTCACCTCCTTGGAGTTCTTGATGCCGCTGATGATATAGCCCACATCGCCTGTACGCAGTTCCTTGCGGGGAATCATGTCCATTTTGAGCACACCAATCTCGTCGGCATCATACTCCATGCCTGTATTGAAGAACTTCACATGGTCGCCAGTATGGATGACACCATTGACAATCTTGAAATAGGCGATAATGCCTCGGAAGGAATTAAACACCGAGTCGAAGATCAGGGCCTGCAGAGGAGCCTCCTCATCACCTACCGGATGGGGGATGCGCTCAACGACAGCGTCGAGGATCTGCTCTACACCCTCACCTGTCTTACCAGAGGCACGGATGATGTCTGAGCGGTCACAACCAATCAGGTCGATAATCTCGTCTTCCACCTCATCAGGCATAGCCGATGGCATATCAATCTTATTGATGACGGGGATAATCTCCAGATTATGATCGATAGCCATATAGAGGTTAGAGATGGTCTGCGCCTGAACGCCCTGGGTAGCATCAACTACCAGGAGGGCACCTTCGCAGGCAGCTATTGAGCGTGATACCTCGTAAGAGAAATCCACGTGTCCCGGGGTATCAATGAGGTTCAGGATATATTTCTCGCCCTGGTGCATATATTCCATCTGAATGGCGTGGCTCTTAATCGTAATGCCACGTTCGCGCTCCAGGTCCATATCGTCGAGCATCTGTCCCTCGGTGACCTGAATGGTCTTGGTGAACTCCAGCATTCGGTCGGCCAAAGTTGACTTACCATGGTCGATATGCGCGATGATACAGAAATTTCTAATATGATTCATTTAATAAATAGATGCTTTGACGTGCAAAATTACAAAAATAATCGTCGCCAAACGAATATTTTTGCTTTTTTTTGGATTTTCATCGATGAAATTACATATTTCTGAGTAACTTTGCACACAAAATATGTATTCGTTATGAAAAATTTATGTGTTATTGCTATCTTAGCCCTCATATTGACAGGGTGCCAGGAGTCATTGGAAGACAGATGCGAGAGGGAGGCCAAGGAGTATACTGCCAAGCAATGTCCTATCAGAATCGACAAGACAACCCGTATGGACAGTCTGACTTTCGAGCGCGAGACGCATACCATCCACTATTACTATACGCTGATGGGGAATGCCGATAGTGAAGTGGTACTGAAGAATATTGATGCGGTAGGTGCTTTGAAGAATGAGCTCAAGAACACCACCACAATGAAGGTTTATAAAGACAACAAGTACCGCTTTGCCTATACTTACCATTCGGAGAAAGATCCTCAAAAAGTTCTGATGGAAATCACCTTCACCGATAAAGATTACTAACCTTTAAAACTATAACCAGAAAGCCCCCGCCAAGTGGCGAGGGCTTTCTGGTTTTTTATTCTGGTTTCATGTTTGTGTAAACCGTCTGGACATCATCGAAGTCCTCCAGTTTCTCAATCATCTTGTCGATGGTCTCGCGCTCCTCTGGAGTCACATCCTTCAAGTCGTTGGGGATACGGGTGAACTCAGCACCAGTTACCTCGAAGCCATTCTCCTCAAGATGCTTCTGGATAGCACCGAATGACGAGGGGTCGCCATAGATAGTGATGCTGTTCTCCTCCTCGTCCTCATCATACTCATCCTCAACGCCGTAGTCAATCAGGTCGAGAATCATCTCGTCCATATCCAGTCCGTCTTTCTTCTTGAAGGTGAACACAGCCTTGTGATCGAAGAGGAAGCTCAGACTGCCCTGAGTACCCAGGTTGCCATTAAACTTGTTGAATACTGAACGAACGTCACCCACAGTACGGGTGGTGTTGTCAGTCAGCGTCTCCACGAAGATAGCAATGCCGTGAGGGCCATATCCCTCGTAGTTTACCTCCTTGTAGTCGCTCTGGTCCTTACCCATCGCGTTCTTGATAGCACGCTCGATATTGTCCTTCGGCATGTTCTCACGCTTGGCATTGGCGATGATAGCACGCAATGTAGGATTGTTCTCTGGCTCAGGACCACCTGCCTTCACGGCGATAGCGATCTGTTTGCCGATCTTGGTGAATGTCTTGGCCATGTGGCCCCATCTCTTCAGCTTCGTAGCCTTACGATATTCAAATGCTCTTCCCATTGGATTACTTTTTAATATTTTACTTTTTTACCTTTTTACCTTTTACCTTTTCACTTTTTCACCTTTTAGCGAAGTTCCGCATTCAGTTGCTTCTTGATGTTGGTGATGAGTTTCTGCATGATGGCGTCGATCTGCTTGTCGCCCATGGTTTTCTCCTCGTCCTGGAGGATGAAGTTCACAGCGTAAGACTTCTTGCCGGCAGGCAGTTTGTCACCCTCATAGACATCGAAGAGCTCAACCTTCTTCAGGATTTTCTTCTCTGTCTGACGGGCAATCTGCTCAATCTGTGCAAACTCTACGTTCTTGTCAACCAGCAGAGCGAGGTCGCGACTGACAGCTGGGAACTTTGAAATCTCCGTAAAGAGCACCTCATTCTTCTTCGTGGCCTTCATCAGCTGTGTCCAGTTGAGTTCTGCATAATAGACAGGATTGTCGATACCGAACTGCTTCTGGAGTTTCTTGGTGATGATACCCATCTCCACGAGTTTCTTACCACCACGATTCTCGATGGTGATACCAGCAGAGAAGATATCATTCTCAGACTTCTTACGAACAGTCATGCCTGACTTCAGACCGATACGACGCAGGATATTCTCCACGTATGCACTCAACTCATAGAAGGTAGAGTCCTCATTCTGATGAGCCCAAGAACCTTCCACACGCTTACCAGTCACCCAGAGAGCGGCATGATACTGCTCCTTGTATGCCTGCATCGGATCTTCCTGATTCTCTTTCTCCGGCGTAAATGTGTACACATTTCCGAACTCGAAGAAACGCAGGTTCTGACGTTTGCGATTGGCATTATGCTGGATGCTCTCAAGACCTCCGAACAGCAATGTCTGACGCATCACATTCAGATCAGTAGAGAGCGGATTCATGATCTTCACACAGTTCTCAGGCAGATAGCTGTTGTGACCTTCGTAGTAGGCACCCTTTGTCAGCGAGTTGTTCAGTATCTCGTTGAAACCTTCACCAACCAGCTGCTCACTCACGAGATTGGCAAGTTTGTGCTTACGATCTTCATCACCCTTGATGACAAGTGAGCCCTTCAGCTGTGTAGGAATCTCCACATTATTATATCCATAGATACGCAGGATATCCTCTACCACATCACAAGGACGCGTCACATCCACACGATAGGCCGGAATCTCCAACTCCAACCCCTGTTCGTTTTCGAACTTAATTTCCATATCGAGTGCACGACAGAGAAACTTGATGACATTAGGAGTAAGGTTCTTGCCTACGAGTTTTGTCACATACTCATAATCAAGCTCGACAACAGCATTCTTCATCGGCTTCGGATAGACATCGCAGATCTCCATCGACACCTTACCGCCCGCCAGTTCCTGACAGAGGATGGCTGCCTGCTGAAGGGCGTAGATCGTGCCATTGGGATCAATGCCACGCTCAAAGCGGAAGCTGGCATCCGTGCTAAGTCCATGACGACGAGCACTCTTACGGATCCATGTAGGATGGAAATATGCACTCTCGAGCACCACGTTCTTCGTTGTCTCGTAGGTTCCACTACCCTTTCCACCGAACACACCAGCGATACACATCGGCTCCTCAGCGTTGCAGATAGCCAGGTCGCGATCAGAGAGTTTATGCTCTACGCCATCGAGCGTCTGGAAAGGTGTTCCATCAGGCATCGTCTTCACCACGATCTTATGACCCTTCACCATATCTGCATCGAAGCAATGCAGGGGCTGGCCATAGGCCATCATGATATAGTTGGTAATATCAACGATATTGTTAATCGGGCGCAGGCCAATGGTTGTCAATTTATTCTTCAACCAGTCAGGTGATTCCTTCACTTCACAATCTGTGATACTGACACAGGCATAGCGCTTGCAGGCCTCCTGATTCTCAATCACCACTTCAATGGGCAGGTCGTGATTATCAACCTTGAACTTTGAGCAGTCAGGACGATGCATTTCCGTATCATGACCATTGCTTAACAGCCAGGCATATAAGTCGCGAGCTACTCCCCAGTGGCTCAAACCGTCAGCGCGGTTAGCTGTGATATCCACCTCGATGAGCCAGTCGCTCTCCAGATGATAATACTCAGCGGCGGGTGTTCCCACCACAGCATCTTCGGGCAGCACGATGATACCTGAGTGATCGTTACCGATACCAATCTCGTCCTCTGCACAGATCATACCGCAGGAGTCGACACCACGCAGCTTAGATTTCTTGATGACAAACTCCTTGTCACCATCGTAGAGCACACAACCAAGGTCAGCAACAATCACTTTCTGACCTGCTGCTACGTTAGGCGCACCACACACAATCTGCGAGGGCTCACCTTTACCCAAGTCTACTGTTGTTACATGCAGGTGGTCGCTATTCGGATGAGCCTCACAAGTCAGCACCTTGCCAACATAGAGACCTTTCAGGCCACCTTTAATACTCTGTACTTCTTCCAATGCGTCGACTTCCAAACCTGTTGACGTCAGGGCATCACATACCTCCTGAGCCGTGAGATCGAAATCCACGTATTCCTTCAACCATTTGTAGGAAATATTCATTATACCGATTCTTTAGTAATTACTATCTTTGAAATTTCAGCGTGCAAAATTACTAAAAAATCGGTATATACACAAATTATTTCCCTAATTTTTCATTCTTCACTTTCCACTTTTCTCTTTTCACTTCATTCTATGCACTTCATTAAGAAGTCAACAGCCCCGTTAATGCCGAACTTTCTCACGTCGATAGAGATGTCATAGTTGCGCGCATCCGTCCAGTCCTTTCCTGTAAATGTCTTGGTGTAGAGCTCTCTGCTGTAATCATTATCCACCACCATAGCTGCTGCATCACGCAGGTCGAGACCGTATTTCTCGGCTATTCTGCGCTTGCGACAATCTTCACTCGAATGGACAAAGATCTTCAGGGCATTGGGGTGATTCTCAAAAATGTGGAATCCACAGCGCCCCACAATGACACACGACTCCTCGGCTGCAATCGTTCGGATGGCATCAGCCTGGGCTTTAAACAAATCGTGTGAGGTCTGATCATGCTCTGATCCGTCATACTCGGCCTTGCTCATGTAGTTACGGTAGAAATTGGTGAAATCGTCGCGCCACAAAGGATTACGTGCCTCAATCTTCTCCATAGCCTCTTCCACTACATGGTTGCGCTTCGCCACTTCATTAATGATCTGTTTGTCGAGCAACTTCACGTCCAATCGACGTGCCAGTTCTGCTCCAATCTCATGTCCGCCTGTACCAAACTGGCGACTGATTGTTATTACGAATTGTTCCTCCCTATTCATAATTCACATTATATTAGTTAAACATTTAATTCGTTTGGGATTCATATCGCAAAGATAAGAAAAAGAATTGTAATTTCCAAATCTTTTTCAAGATAATTTTCAATATATTACATTTTTTAATGACCCAAGTATTGCGCTACAGCTTCTGCACATCGCTCACCATCGACACCTGCGGAAACGATACCTCCGGCATAGCCCGCCCCCTCACCACAGGGGAAGAATCCTTGAATACGAATATGTTGCAATGTCTCTCTGTCTCTGACAATTCTCACAGGGCTACTCGTCCTTGTCTCTACCGCTATCATGACGGCCTCATTTGTCAGGAAGCCATGAGCATTCCTTCCGAAAGTCTTAAACCCTTCTTGCAAACGCTTTGAAATCATCTTTGGCAACCAAAAGTGTAACGGACTGGAAATCAGTCCTGGCGCATACGAGGATTTGGGCAAGTCGTAACTCAGTTTCCCGTTCACGAAGTCGCTCATCCGCTGTGCAGGAGCCGTCTGCTTCATGTTCCCCTGTTGCCAGCATATCCGCTCCAATTCTTCCTGGAATCGCATCACACGCAACGGATCGTTCGGATCGAAATGGTCAGCTTGTGAAATGGTCAAATCGTCTGTTGGCTGCACTTCCACGACCATACCCGAATTGCTCCAAGCTGTACCACGACTCGCAGGACTCATACCATTCACCACAATCTGCTCCTTGTCTGTGGCAGCAGGAATCACGAAACCTCCCGGACACATGCAGAACGAGTAGACACCACGGCCTTCCACTTGCGTCACCATCGCATATTCAGCTGCAGGCAACCAGCGCCCCCTGCCTTGCTTCGAATGATACTGTATTTGATCTATCAACTGACTGGGATGTTCCAGTCTCACCCCGACAGCAATACCCTTTGGCTCGATTTCAATCTTTGCTTCAGCCAAATATCTGTAAACGTCTCGTGCAGAGTGACCTGTGGCGAGAATGACGGGGCCAAGGTATTCGTTCGTGGAGTGAGAGATGTCTTCTGCTTCGACGCCAATCACACGCACGTCATCTGCATCTGCAGGTATTCTCGTTCCTCCTTCCTCAATCCTCCTTCCTCGTTCCTCATTCCTCCTTCCTCGAAAAATCAACCTCGTCATCTTCGTCTGAAAATGAACTTCGCCACCACAATTGATGATCGTGTTGCGCATCGCCTCAATGACCTTTGGCAGACGGTCTGTGCCGATATGGGGATGGGCATCTGCCAAGATAGCCGTCGAGGCACCATGCTGGCAGAACACATTCAGAATCTTGTCCGTATTACCTCTCTTTTTACTGCGGGTATAGAGTTTGCCGTCAGAATAGGCACCTGCCCCACCCTCACCAAAGCAGTAGTTGCTCTCTGCATCTACTTTCTGCGTCTTGGTGATGTTGGCCAGATCTTTCTTACGGTCATGCACATTCTTGCCTCTTTCCAGAACTATTGGGCGCAGTCCGAGTTCTATCAGACGCAAGGCAGCGAAGAGACCTCCAGGACCGGCACCCACGACAATCACCTGAGGCTTCCCTTCCACATTGGGATATTCAGTTCTGACAAATTCATCGTCGTGAGGCTGTTCATTCACATACACCCTCACCTTCAGGTTCACATATATCTGTCGCTGACGCGCGTCGATACTCCTTTTAAGAATCCTGACACCATAGATGGTTCTCACGTCAATACCTTGCTCATCAGCCAGATAGGTCTTCAGTCGATCCTCCTGTGCAGCCACTTCGGGCACAACCCTTATTTGATATTCATTTGTCATCTTTTCAATTATTTCTGCAAAGGTACAAAGAAAAATCGAGAAAAGTGATGGCGAATTGAAAAAAATGCATTACCTTTGCACCGCCGTTGGAGAAGTCCCCCATTGTAGCAGGGGTACCGGTGGCAAGATAAATTGCATAGAAATATGAAAGTAATGAAATTCGGCGGAACGTCCGTAGGTTCCGTAAAAAGCATTCTTAGCTTGAAAAAAATTGTGGAGGCAGAGGCTCGGACGCAACCTGTCATCGTAGTAGTAAGCGCACTCGACGGCATCACAGACAAACTGATTGCCACGTCGCAGATGGCCAAACAGGGCGACGAGCACTATCGCGAGGAATTCGACGCGATGGTAAAGCGCCACCATCAGATGATCGACACGATTATCACAGACGACAAAAAGCGTGTAGACTTATTTAATAATGTAGATCAGCTCTTCGACCAGTTGAAGAGTATCTTCTATGGTGTTTACTTGATTCACGACCTCTCGAAAAAGACGGAGGACACCATCGTCAGCTATGGTGAGCGACTGAGCTCACACATCGTAGCAGCGATGGTCAAGAATGGCGTGCGCATGAACAGTCGTGATTTTATCCGCACAGAGCGTAAGCAGGGCAAGCACGTGATCGACGCTGATCTCACAACCCAGCTGGTCAAGGAAGCCTTCAAGGACATCAGCGACAAGAACGTGTATGTGGTCCCCGGCTTCATTGCCCGTGATCGCGACAGCCATGAGACAACCAACCTGGGGCGCGGCGGGTCGGACTACACCGCATCTATTATTGCCGCTGTGCTCAACGCAGAGGTACTTGAAATCTGGACGGATGTCGATGGCTTCATGACGGCTGATCCGAAGGTGATCAAGAGTGCCTACACGATTAACGAACTCTCGTACATAGAGGCGATGGAGCTTTGCAACTTTGGCGCAAAGGTGATCTACCCGCCAACCATCTATCCCGTCTGTGTCAAGAATATACCTATTAAAGTCAAGAACACCTTCAACCCCGAGCACCCGGGAACTCTGATCAAGTCAAAGATAGATGACGACATGAAGCCTATCAAGGGTATCTCGAGCATCAAGGGCACCTCGCTGATTACCGTCACAGGTCTGTCGATGGTGGGTGTGATTGGTGTGAACCGCCGTATCTTCACCACACTGGCCAATAAGGGCATCTCAGTCTTTATGGTGTCGCAGGCATCATCTGAGAACTCTACCTCTATCGGTGTTCGCGACGAGGATGCCGAGGCAGCTGCAGAAGTTCTGAATGCAGAGTTTGCCAAGGAGATCGAGACGGGTGCGATGTTCCCCATGCAGGTGGAGAGTGGACTTGCCACCATCGCCATTGTGGGTGAGAACATGAAGCAGACACCTGGTATCGCTGGTAAGCTGTTTGGTACGCTCGGACGCTCTGGTATCAGTGTGATTGCCTGTGCTCAGGGTGCCTCTGAGACCAACATATCGTTCGTGGTCGATGGCAAGTTCTTGCGTAAGTCGCTCAACGTGCTCCACGACTCGTTCTTCCTGTCAGAATACAAGGTGCTCAACCTCTTTATCTGTGGTATCGGTACTGTGGGCGGCATGCTGCTCGAGCAAATCCGCACCCAACAGCAGTTCCTGATGCAGTCACGTCGCCTGAAACTGAACGTGGTGGGTATCTCCGACGTCGACAACTTCGTGCTTGATCGCGATGGTATCGACCTCGACAATTACGAGAAGATCCTGCGTGCTGGATTCCCTGCCAATACGGAACACATGCGCGACGAGATTGTGAAGATGAATATCTTCAACTCTGTATTCGTCGACTGTACCGCCAGCCGTCAGATTGCAACACTCTATCAGACATTCTTAGAGCATAACATATCAGTGGTTGCAGCCAACAAGATTGCTGCATCAAGCGATTACGACAGTTACCTGAAGCTGAAGCAGACAGCTCGCGATCGTGGCGTTTGGTTCCGCTATGAGACCAACGTAGGTGCCGGTCTGCCGATTATCGGTACCATCAATGACCTGTGCAACTCCGGTGACAAGATCCTGAAGATCGAAGCCATCCTCTCGGGTACACTGAACTTCATCTTCAACGAGATAGCTGCCGATGTGCCCTTCTCAGAGACGGTTCGCCGTGCTAAGGAAGAGCGCTACTCTGAGCCCGATCCACGTATCGACCTCAGTGGTACCGACGTGATCCGCAAGCTGGTGATTCTCACCCGCGAGGCTGGCTATAAGGTGGAGCAGGATGATGTCGAGAAGCATCTCTTTGTACCCGACAGCTACTTTGAGGGTTCTATTGAGGATTTCTGGGCAAAGTTGCCTGAGCTCGATGCCGACTTTGAGAAGCGTCGTCAGGTGCTTGAGGCAGAGAACAAGCGTTGGCGTTTTGTAGCCACGATGGAAGCTGATGAGAAGGATCCTTCGTCATTCAAGACGAATGTGGCCTTGAAGGAGGTACCCTACGGACATCCGTTCTACGGTCTCGAAGGCTCTAACAATATCGTGCTGCTCACCACTGAGCGCTATAAGGAGTACCCGATGCTGATTCAGGGCTACGGTGCAGGTGCCGCCGTCACTGCCGCAGGCGTCTTCGCAAACATCATGTCAATTGCTAATATTTAATTTTTATGAAGCATATCATCATTCTTGGTGATGGCATGGCAGATCTTCCCGTCGAGCGACTCGGTGGGAAGACCTTATTGCAATATGCCCATAAGCCCATGATGGACCAGTTGGCTCGTGAAGGCCGTTGCGGACGATTGGTGACGGTACCCGAGGGATTCCCTCCAGGATCGGAAGTAGCCAATACAGCTATCTTAGGCTACGACCTGAATAAGGTGTATGAGGGTCGAGGCCCGTTAGAGGCTGCATCGATAGGCTACGAGATGGCCGACGATGACTTCGCCATCCGCTGCAACATCATCACCCTTGACGACGGCAAAATCATTACGCACAATGGCGGCAACCTGGAGACAAGTGATGCCCGCGTATTGATAGACTATCTGAACGAGACGCTGGCAAAACCTATCAACGAGCGTGAGGGCTGCGAGCGCGTGAAATTCATCACAGGTATTCAGTATCGCCATCTTTTAGTCATCAAAGGTGGCAACAAGCACATTGTCTGTGCCCCGCCCCATGACCATCCGAATGAGGCATGGAGGGAACTGTTGGTAAAACCAGACACTCCACACTCCTCACTCCACACTCCACACTCCCCACTCCCCGAGAGACTCACTCCTCAACAGACTGCAGACCTGCTCAACGAGATGATCTTGAAGTCACAGGAACTGCTCGCTGCCCACCCCTTCAATCAGGAACGCAAGAAGCGCGGCGAGCGCCAGGCAAACAGCATCTGGCCTTGGAGCGGAGGCTATCGCCCCTCGATGGAGACGCTCATGCAGCAGTATCCTCAGGTGAAGAGTGGCAGTGTGATCTCAGCTGTCGATCTGATTCGTGGCATCGGTCATTATGCAGGACTGAAGATTGTTGAGGTGGAAGGCGCTACAGGACTGGCTGACACCAACTACGAAGGAAAGGCGCAGGCAGCCATCGAGGCACTGGAGCACGACGACTTTGTATTCGTACATGTAGAAGCCAGCGACGAGGCAGGCCATGATGGCGACCTCGAACTGAAGCTCAAGACCATCGAGTATCTTGACCAGCGACTTATTGCCCCTATATATAATAAGGTGGCAAGTTGGGACGAACCCGTCTGCATCGCTGTGCTCCCCGATCATCTGACACCAGTGGAGATGCGTATCCACGTCGGACAGCCTGTACCATTCATCATCTGGTATCGTGGCATCGAGCCCGACGAGGTACAGCAGTACGATGAAGTAAGTTGCGTATCAGGTGCTTACGGATTGTTGAAACTCAATGAGTTTATGCAAACATTCATGAATGTTTGAAATGTAATATTTTAAAATTTTAAATATATGAAGTACTATAGTACGAATCATCAGGCTCCCATCGCTGATCTTCACAAGGCTGTTGTGAAAGGGCTCGCAGAAGATCGCGGCCTCTATATGCCTGAGCGTATCAACAAACTGCCAAAAGAATTCTTCGACAATATTGACAAGATGAGCTTCCAGGAAATTGCCTACACCGTAGCCAATGTTTTCTTTGGTGAAGATGTGGATCCTGATGCCCTCCATGATATTGTCTACGACACTCTGTCGTTCGACTGTCCTGTGGCAAAGGTGAAAGACAATATCTACACTCTCGAGCTCTTTCATGGCCCCACCCTCGCCTTCAAAGATGTGGGTGCCCGCTTTATGGCGCGCCTGTTGCAGTACTTCATCCGTCAGGAGGGCAAGGGGCAGCAGGTGAACGTGCTCGTAGCCACCTCTGGTGACACAGGTTCTGCTGTGGCCAACGGATTCCTCGGTGTTGACGGCATTCATGTATATGTGCTCTACCCCAAGGGTAAGGTCAGCCCCATTCAGGAGTGCCAGTTTACCACGCTGGGTAAGAACATCACCGCTATCGAGGTCGATGGTGTCTTCGACGATTGCCAGGCGCTGGTGAAGAATGCCTTCATGGACGCTGAACTCAATCAGCACATGAAGCTCACGTCAGCCAACTCCATCAATGTGGCCCGTTTCCTCCCGCAGGCTTTCTACTACTTCAATGCCTATGCCCGCATGAAGGCTCAAGGCAAGGCCGACAATCTGGTCATGTGCGTGCCGAGCGGAAACTTTGGCAACATCTGCGCAGCCCTCTTCGGACACGAGATGGGACTGCCCATCAAGCGCTTCATTGCTGCCAACAATGCCAACGATATCTTCTATAAGTACCTGCAGACGGGCAAGTATGAACCCAAGCCCTCGAAGCAGACGCTGGCTAACGCGATGGACGTAGGCGATCCTTCAAACTTCGCCCGCATCTACGATCTCTATGGTAAGAGCCACGAGCGTATCACATCGCTCATCAGCGGTGCTACCTATAGCGACGAACAGATCCGTCAGACGATGAAAGCATGCTACGACGAGACTGGTTATATCCTCGACCCTCATGGTGCCTGTGGCTATCAGGCACTGGAAGACGGACTGAAGGAAGGCGAAGTAGGCGTGTTCTGCGAGACAGCCCACCCTGCCAAGTTCAAAGAGAAAGTCGACGAGATTCTCTGCATCGACGTTGAGATTCCCGACCGTCTGGCTGCCTTTATGAAGGGCACCAAACAGAGTGTTCCGATGACAAAGGACTTTGCAGATTTCAAGCAGTACCTGCTGAGGCAATAAGAAAAATCCCTCGCCAGTTGGCGGGGGATTTTTCTTATTCTAGGCGCAGAAGTTCCTGTCCCTCTGCGCCCCCGTCGAGGTACGTACCTCGACGGGTTTCGAGCTACGTGGGTCACAGCCTTCGAGCTACGTACCTCGTCGCCTTCGCGGGTCTGGCGCCAAAATGGAACCCGCAGGCCTCGGGTCTGCGGGTTCCGAGCTAACAGGGGGATAGTTCTTTTGTTACCCGGTCGGGACCCTGTTACCAAGATGAAATTTTACAGCCTCACTGCCCAAACGACGGGCAGTGAGGCTGTTCTTTATTCCAGAAAATTGTATTAATAGTAGAACTTTTTACTATTAATTCTAAAAAGTTCTGGAATTAATAGTAAAAAGTTGTGGAATTAAATCCCGGGCCAGCCCCATACTCTAGCCATACTCTAGCCTGCTTCTAGCCTGCTTCTAGGCTTACTCATGAGTATGCTTAGAGTATGGGTAGATGCCTTGCTGGGGCCCTTTTGACCTTGGCTACACCTTGGGTAGAGTATGTGAAATAAGAAAAATCCCCTGCCAGTTGGCGGGGGATTTTTCTTATTCTGTACTCATATCAACAGCGTGAAACTTGAAGTCGGATGAAGAGATGTAACGCACATCGTAATTCTTCGCTTTCTTGCCGACGTATTTCTTCATCATCTTCTTGTATTTCTTCTCTACGTCCTTCCGCTTCACTGAACTTACGACCACACAAGTACGTTTGGGGAGATCCATCTTCTCCTCACAGTAGTTACGCAGCTGATAGGCGTAGTTGCTCTTGCCTGCGAGGAAGCCCTTCTTCTTCGTCAACCACACACTGTCCACTTGCTGAATATCCGTGAAGAAAACAAGTGAGTCGCTGAAAGATGCTGCGAAACCAAACATATACGCATAGGGCACCTTGATGTTCTTTTGTATATTCTGTTGTGCATTCTGAGCCTGAGCCGTCAGGGTGGCAGCAGCCAGCAGCAGTATGGCTAAGGCCATGTTTCTAATCATTTTCATTTATCCTAAATATGTCTTTAATATTTTGTTCTTTGTACACATCCTGAGCTTTCTAATGGCCTTCTCCTTAATCTGGCGCACACGCTCACGGGTCAGTCCGAACTTCTCTCCGATCTCCTCGAGGGTCAGTTCCGGACAATTGATACCATACGAGGCCTCAATCACGTTACGCTCGCGCTCGTTGAGCACACTCAGCGCATTCTGTATCTCTGCCTTCAGCGACTCTGCCACGAGCGTCTTGTCGGCCATCGGAGAGTCTGAATTTGGCATGATATCCAACAGACTATTGTCTTCACCTTCAGCAAACGGGGCGTCTACCGATACATGATGCCCATTGATGTTCATAGCCTCGTCGATCTTATCTTCAGGCAGGTCGATCTTCTCTGCAATCTCCTCCAGAGAGGGTCGTCGCTCGTTTTCTTGCTCAAAGCGGTTGATCTCGCGATTGATCTTATTCACCGATCCCACCTGATTCAAAGGCAGTCGCACGATGCGACTCTGCTCCGAGATGGCCTGCAGGATACTCTGACGGATCCACCAGACAGCATACGAGATAAACTTGAAACCACGCGTCTCGTCGAAACGCTCAGCAGCCTTCAGCAGTCCGAGGTTACCCTCATTGATGAGATCGGGCAGACTGAGCCCTTGGTTTTGATACTGCTTCGCCACAGAGACCACAAATCTGAGGTTAGCCCTTGTCAGCCGCTCAAGTGCTTTCTTGTCGCCCTTGCGTATCTGCTGTGCAAGTTCCACTTCTTCCTCTGCCGAGATCATCTCCTCTTTACCGATTTCCTGAAGATATTTCTCCAGGGAGGCACTCTCTCGGTTGGTTATAGATTTTGTGATTTTAAGTTGTCTCATCGTGGTTGCTGTTTTTAGTCGTTCTGCAAAAGTATAGCTTTTTCCTGACACGACCAAAAAAAAACCACGAATTTTTACATTCGTGGCTCTTTTTTAGCATTTTTCCTTATTCATTAGCCAGTGGAACGGCGAAGTAGCCCTTCTTTCCAGTCGGATAGATACCCTGAATATAGAGTACCGGTTCCCTGCTGGTCGAAGCCTCTTTCACGACATTCTGCAGGTCGTCGATGGTCTTGATGCTCTGGTCGTTCACCTTCTGGATGACGAAGCCCTTAGGCACACCAGCATCCTTCAGCTTACCGCCAGCAATCTTGATGACCTCCAGTCCGTAGCCGATGTTCAGCTGCTCCTTCTGGGCGTCGGAAATGGCGCGGAAGCTACCACCCAGCACGTCGAGGTCGGCATTCTTTACCACTTTCGTATTGCCCTGCTCATTCTTCAGCGTAGCTGATACGGTGTGGCTCTTCTTGTTGCGCAGATAAGTGATGCTTACCTTGTCGCCTGGGCGCTTCTTGGCGAGGATTCCCTGCAGTTCACCAAACTTGGTCACTTTCTGACCGTCGACGGCGGTGATGACATCACCCTCCTTCAGTCCGGCAGCCTCTGCAGCTCCGTCCTCTACGACCTTGGCTACGTAGATACCCTCCATCGTGCCGAGATCCACATCCTTATCCTTCTCCTTCTCAGCGTCCACATAGTTCTTCACGTCAGTACCCTGGATACCGATCATGGCGCGCTGCACGTTACCATACTGCTTCAAGTCGTCTACCACCTTATTCATAATAGTAGTAGGAATAGCGAAGCCATAACCGATGTTCGAACCTGTCTGAGAATAGAGCATGGCGTTGATACCAACGAGTTCGCCACGTGTGTTCACGAGTGCACCACCCGAGTTACCCTGATTGATGGCAGCATCAGTCTGGATAAAGCTCTCCACACCGTTGGCACCCAGCGTACGGGCTTTGGCAGAGATGATACCAGCGGTCACTGTATTGTTCAGTCCAAGGGGATTACCCACTGCGAGCACCCATTCGCCCACACGCACATTGTCGCTGTTGGCAATGGTGATGGCGGGCAGATTCTTGCCATCGATCTTGATGAGAGCCAAGTCGGTAGTCTTGTCGGTACCGATGATGCGTGCAGAATACTCCTTATTATCTGTCAAACTGACAGTCAGCTCGTCAGCACCGTCCACCACGTGATTGTTGGTCACGATGTAACCATCAGCCGAGATGATGACACCCGAGCCTGCAGCAGCACGCTTCGGTGTCTGCACCTGGCGCTGGCGCTTCTGTCCGTTGTTTCCCTGTCCACGTCCGAAGAAACCTCCAAACGGGTCAGAGAAGAAATCCTCGAATGGGTCGCTGTACTCGACAGTCTCAATCTTTGAGTTCTGTACCGACTTGATGTAAACCACTGATGGCAGCGCCTTCTCAGCAGCATAAGTCAGGTCTACAGGTTGTCCTGCGGGAGCAGATGTCACGATAGGAGCAGGAGAAGCCGTAGCAGCATTGGTCTTAGTGATAGCAGCTACAGAGAGAACCAAGGCAACAGCGCATACAGCTGGAGTTGCCACATTTACAATCTTTTTCATATTATCTGTCATTTTTGTTATAATTAAAATTCAACTTATGCAACCAGCGGGTTGCGTTAACACTCACTTTCATTCTTTTCGAGTGCAAATTTAAGGTCATTTTTTTGTTTACTGACAAAATGTCGTAAATATTTGTCCCAATTTAACAATTAGCCCAGCTCACTTAACGAGCATTTGCGATTAGAGGCCGATTTCTTAAATTACTGACAAAATTAAGAAATCCAAATAATTTTAGTTGCAAATAATCAATTATCCAATCAAAAGACACTTCAAAAATCGCCCAAAATTGAAAATAATGATGGTTTTGTTTTGAAGTTCGGCTTATTTCGACTATCTTTGCACCCAGAAAGCACTGTCACGGTCTGTCGCTGGTGTCATCTGGCACGAGAGGAAAGTCCGGGCAGCACAGGGTGCCCCACTTCTGAAAGTGGAAGCTATTGGCGACAGTAGGTGCCGGTAGAAGAAAACAACCGCCTTTCTTCGGAGAGGTAAGGGTGAGAAGGTGGTGTAAGAGACCACCAGCCAATGGGTGATCATTGGGCTGTACCGACTGGGGGCTGCAAGTTCATGTAAACCATCGTCTGAGGGTTGCCCGCCCGAGTAAACGATGGAGGGTAGAATGCTTGAGCCACAGGGTGACTTGTGGACTAGATAAATGACAGGCACCGCTTTTCGCGGAACAGAACCCGGCTTATAGGGGCAGTGTTTTCTTTTTTAATTGTGAAATCGTCAATCGTCAAATAGGAAATTGTCATATCGTAGATTGTCAAATAACAAATTATTCAGGGTGCTGTATCTCACCATCCGCTTCTTTACCGAGAAGCGCGTGACGGCGCAGGCAGCAGCACTCACCTACTCCACGCTGCTGTCGATGGTGCCCATCCTTGCGGTGGTGTTTGCCATCGCACGAGGCTTCGGCTACAATAAATACATTGAGTTATGGTTCCGCAAGATGATGTCCACTCAGCCGCAGATAGCTGATCTGATTGTCGACTTTGTCAACCGTTATCTCGCCCACACACAGAGTGGTATCTTCCTCGGTATCGGACTGCTGTTCATGCTTTTCACCGTCCTCATGCTGGTCAACAATATCGAGGAGACCTTCAATGAGATCTGGCAGGTCAGCAACGCCCGCCCCATCATGCGGTCGATTGTCAACTATCTGGCCATGTTTTTCATTTTCCCCATCATGATCATCATCTCGATGGGTGTAGCTATTGTAATGGTCACAGTGGCCGATGTCATCGACGATATCGCGCTGTTAGCCCCAGCCATACACCTGTTGCTCGATTTCTCGCCTTACCTGCTCATGTCGCTGCTTTTCATCCTGCTATATGTCTACATGCCCAATACGAAGGTCAAGTGGTCGTGCGCCATCATCCCAGGCATCCTTGCTGGTGTGGCCATGCATATCCTACAGTTGTTCTATATCTATTCGCAGATCTGGGTGACGGGCTACAACGCCATCTACGGTTCGTTCGCCGCCCTCCCGTTGTTCATGCTGTGGTTGCAGATCTCGTGGACCATCTGTCTCTTCGGTGCCCAACTCACGTATACCAATCAGAATCTCAACCGCTTCGGTATCAATCTCGAGCCTATAGACATCCACCCGAAGATTGACATGACTGACGATGAGCGCGACGAAGCAGCCACCAAACTATATTCCGACCGTCTTGATTCGTTGTAGAATCAAAAAAAATCCCTTCCGATTTGGAAGGGATAATTCACTTACTTCTTTTTACGTTTTGAAACCATCGATGGATGCTTCTGCAGATGCTGCACGCGATAGTCACGCGGGGTAATACCCACTATACGGAAGAAAGAAGCATAGAACGACTGACGGTTTGCAAAGCCCACCATATCCGAAACTTCCTCCATCGTCAGATCCTGATAGCGCTTGTCAACAAGAATGGATAATGCATCGTCGATGCGGTATTTGTTGACAAATGATGTATAGTTCGTATGGAATCTAACATTTACGACAGCAGAAATATAACGGGTATTAGTGCCAATCTCTTCAGCCAGCTTCTTTGCCGAGTAGTCTTTGTCGCGATACTTCTTCTGCATCACGATGATGTTCATGATCTGTTCCTGCATCTGGTCCATCATCTTTGGACTCACCAAACTACGATACGCAGCCTTCTTTTCCTTAATCTCTGTAATGTTGTACTTTGCCATAATGGTCAGTTTTTTAAGTTATATTGTGCAAAGATAGAAAAAAAAGACAAAAGTTGCAAGTTTATTGTCAAAAAAAAGTTTAAAAAACAACAATTGTTAACAATTTAAGCATCTATATATGTCTTGTCCTGAAAAACTTCGAGTCAATTCAAAGTCTTTCAGGGCAAGACACTCAAGCCTCTCCTATTATCGCGGATTGTTCTGGGCGAAGATTTGCATGCGCTCTTCAAGGAGGGCGTACTGGTGATCCTCGATGAATGAGGTGCAAACACGCAGACCTTCCTGCTCACTGCCACAGGTGATGAGGCAGATGGCCGAGACACCGTAGTACATCAGCTCGAGAGCAAGCTGACCAGAGGTCATGCCAGGATAGCCGATAGTGAAGTAGAAGCCGTCTGCAATTGGCTCGTCGAGATCCTTGTCGTAGACCACGTAGAAGTTGTGACGACAGAAAATCTCCTTCAGCTTGCGGGCACGCTCGCCATAGACGCTGACCTCGCGACGGAAGTCATACTGTCCCTCGTAGGCAGCCTTCAGCATGGCGGCCATCGCATATTGGGCACTATGGCTCGTTCCCGAGGAGAGCGCATAGAGCATACGCGTAGAGAATACAGGACCAAAGGGCAGACCCTGATAGCGCTTGGCAAGGGCATCGAAATGACGATGGAACAGTGCATCGGAGATGCAGACCACGCCAATACGTTCACCTGCATAGCTAAACGCCTTAGAGCCGCTGATGAGCAACATGTAATTATCAGTATAGCGGGCAACGGTGGCCTGATAGGGTGGCTGGAACGGCTTGGAGAGATCCTTGCGGAAGTCCATTGCGAAGTAAGCGAGGTCTTCCATCACGATGGCGTCATACTGCGTGGCCAATTCACCAATGGTCTGAAGTTCTTCCTCACGCAGACAGATCCACGAGGGATTGTTAGGATTGGAGTAGACGATGGCACAGACATTGCGCTTCTTGAGATAACCCTCAAGTTTCTTGCGAAGCTTGTCGCCACGATAGTCATAGACGTCGAAGGTCTCATACTTCACGCCCATCACCTGCAACTGCATCTTCTGCACAGGGAAACCTGGGTCGATGAAAAGGACGGTATCTTTCTGCTCATCACATTGAGAACAAGTGAGGAATGAGGCGAAGGTGCCCTGCATCGAACCTGTGACAGGAACACAACCCTCAGACTTGATATCGACACCGATGAAAGCCTTCACGAACTGCGAGGCTGCCTCTTTCAGAGCTGGGGCGCCCTGAATATCTGGATATGAGTGGGCGATGCCATCCTGCAAGGCCTTGATCTGCGCATCAACGCCAACCTGAGCTGCAGGAAGTCCGGGGATACCCATCTCCATCTTGATGAACTCTACCCCACTCTGTTTCTCGGCCTTGGCGGCTACTTGTTTTACCTCGCGGATCGTGGCTTTGGCAAAGTCAGTTATGCCGAGATCAGCCACCAGCCCGTCGACAATCTCCTTCTTAATCGGTGTATCTATCATTTCTGAGCCTCCCTTCCGATGGCGAGGGCCTTGATGTTAGCCTCGACAATAGCTTCGCCCTTACGTCCGAACACACGACGGATGGCATCCTCCAATTTGTCGTATTCGATACCAAGTGCCTTCTGGGCAGCACCCAGCAGGATGACATTAGCCGAGCGAGGCACCCCGTTATCCTTTGCAGCCTGTTCGATATCGAGCACGATAACATTCTTAATGCTATTCAGGTCGCTCTTAATCTTCTCAATATCAGGATAATTTGGAATATTGACAAAAGGAGCGCTCGAAGTGATAATCCAGCCATCCTTAGCAAGGAAAGGCAGATAGCGCAGAGCCTCCATTGGCTCCATTGAGATGATGACATCAGCACCACCCAGAGGAATCAAGTCGCTGGCTATGGGGTTGCTCGAGATGCGCAAGTTCGACTGCACATCGCCGCCTCGCTGCGACATACCGTGAACCTCAGCCTGCTTAATATACAGGTTCTCCTTCATGGCAGCTTCGCCGATGATGGTAGCGATTGAGAGGATACCTTGTCCTCCTACGCCGCATAAAATGATATCTGTTTTCATTGCTGTGACTCCTTTGCTTTTTTCTGTTTTAAATGACGCTGTAAAGTTTGCATGCACTCACGACGAGGGATAATGACGCTCACACCGTGATAGTTGATCTCATCGCGGATGGCCTGCGTGATCTCGGGCATGTTCTTGGGGATAGGATTCACCACTTTCAGATGATCCTCAGAGAGACCCAAGCCCTTGCAGATAGCCTCGAACTTATTAGTTCCCGCTGAATCCTGTCCACCAGTCATAGCTGTGGTCAGGTTATCCGAGATAATCACGGTGATGTCCGCATTTTCGTTAATAGCATCGAGCAGACCCGTCATACCGCTGTGAGTGAAGGTAGAATCGCCGATGATGGCTACTGCAGGCCACTGTCCGGCATCAGATGCGCCCTTGGCCATCGTGATCGAAGCACCCATGTCGACGCAAGAGTGGATAGCCTTATAGGGAGGCAGGAAGCCCAGCGTATAACAGCCGATATCGCCAAACACACGGGCATTGGGATACTCACGCAACACTTCGTTGAGGGCGGTATACACATCGCGGTGACCACAACCCTGACAGAGTGCAGGTGGACGTGGAGTAACATCCTCGCAGGGAGCATAGCTCTCGCTGCTTTCGATGCCCAGCGCACGCTTCAGAAAGTCGGGATTGAGCTCGCCTGTGCGAGGCAGCTCACCTGAGAGGCGTCCCTTGATAATCGCATTACCTGGCATACAGCCAAGCACAGAGGAACTCAACCTGCCACAATCTGGTAAGAAGAAGGTGAAAGGTAAGGTGAGTATCAGCAATACAGGACGCTCTGACCTCGTGATACGCTCGTTGCAGGTGTTTCAT
>ODAI011771757.1_pt1 | contig 32302 bp, 24 predicted proteins | sample 1539321 | NCBI WGS metagenome assembly ODAI01 (sample SAMN02144231, study PRJEB22623) | gut metagenome | biome: sheep rumen | host: Ovis aries | place: New Zealand
CAGCAAGCCTGGGACAGCGCCAAGCAGCAGGCACAGCAGACCCTTGACTCGGCAAAGCAGGAGGCTCAGCAGGCCTGGGACAGCGCCAAGCAGCAGGCACAGCAGACCTACGATCAGGTGGTAAACGAGGCCAAGCAGACACTCGATTCGGCTAAGCAACAGGCACAGCAGGCTTTCGACAGCGCTAAACAGCAGGCACAGCAAGCCTGGGACAGCGCCAAGCAGCAGGCACAGCAGCTCTACGACCAGGCATCGCAGGCTTACAACGATGCCATGAAGAAGGCCAAAGAGGCCTACGACTCGGCAATGGCAAAGGCCCGCGAGACGCTCGACGCCGCCAAGCAGAAGGCTGAAGAGGCTTACAACAATATCAAGCAGAAGGCACAAGAAACCTTTGACGCTGCCAAGCAAAAGGCCGAAGAGGTCTACAACGCTGCCAAGGAAAAGGCGGAGGAGGTGTACAACACCGTCGTGGACAAGGCCAAGGAAGCCTACAACGCCGCCAAGGAGAAGGCAGAGGAGGTGTACAATGCCGTGGTGGACAAGGCCAAGGAAACCTACAACGCCGCCAAGGAGGAAGCTCAAAAGACCTACGAGGCAGCCAAGAAGGAAATCAGCGACACCTACAACGCTGCAAAAGACGAAGTCAAGGACACCTACTACGCTGCAAAAGATGAGGTTGTCAGCACTTACAATGCAGCCAAGGATGAAGTCAAGGACACCTACTATGCAGCTAAGGACGAAATCAAAGACACCTACTACGCTGCCAAAGACGAGGTTGTCAATACCTACAATGCCGCTAAGGACGAGGTCAAGAACGCCTATAACGCCGTCAAGGAAGAGGTTCAGAAGACTTTCAACGAGGCCAAGGAGGCTGTGAAGGAAGCCTACAACAACCTGAAGGAGGAGGTGCAGAACGTCAAGCAGGCCATCACCGATGCCGTCAACGACGTGAAGGAGAAGGCCAAGGAGGCATACAACGAGATCAAGGAGAAGGGAAAGGAACTGCTCAACCAGGGCAAGGAAGCCATCAACAATGCCATCGACTCGTTGAAGAACACCGTATCGAACACCCTCGATGCCCTCTCCAACAAGCTGAAAGACGCTGGAAAAGAACTGGCCAACGCCGCCAAGGACATCGCCAGCAGCTTCACTGACGCCCTCACCGGCGGTGTCGATGCCCTGAAAGGAAAGGCTGGCGACCTGGCCAACGCCGCAGCGTCGGCCCTCGGCGGACTGTCACCCATGCCCAGCGCCATCAGCGACAACGACGCCTTCCACGGCAAGGTGGTCATCAACAACAAGAAATATGGCGTCGTGGAGTGCAGCTACGACTTCAGCCAGGCCTGCGACAGCACCGGCAAGCCCGCTGCACGTCCTCGCGGTGGACGCATCACGTTCACCATGCCCTCGCAGAGCGACGACGACGTATTCTTCTACAACTGGATGTTCGAGAAGACGCTCGTCTACGACGGATTCCTGAAGTTCGTCGTGTGGGCCAAGCAGAACAAGCGGTGCTTCAAGACCGTCAACTTCAAGAACGCCTATTGCGTGGGACTGCGTGACTATTTCAACGACAGCGATTCGAAGCTGATGTACACCACCATCACCTTAGCAGCCGAGGTCATCACTGTCGGCGTGAATGAGATTGCCACCTTCGACAACAAATGGACTTAAGCCATGTCAATATCGGTAAACAACATTAAGGTCAGCATCGCCGGTGTAGACTCGAATGGTTTCAAGATCGACATCGACGGGGCGAAGTTCCGCCTCGATGATTTCAAGCTGACGCAGAAGCTGCTTTCACCCTGCCTGCTGTCGTTCACGCTGCGCAAGGACCCCGAGGAGGACATCAGCGAGATTCAGTTCTCTGCCTGTGCCAGCATCATCGGAAAGGACGTGGCGCTCACCCTGCAGACCGAGGAGATGGAGAAACAACTGCAGGGAGGCGACGGCAACGGCGGCAAGACCGCCGACCTCGACTTCGAGGGCTTCATCGTCTCGGCCAATGCCTCACGCGTAGAGAGCGAGTACGTCATCATGGTGAACGCGATGAGCAAGGATGCAGCCATGATGAACAGTCCACACTGCCGTGTCTACAACGAACAGACGCTCGACATGATTGTGCTCTACACTGTGCGACATAGCGATCTGGGCGTGGGTGGCTCGTGCAAGATGGAAGACACCATCTTCTACACCACCCAGTACAACGAGAGCGACTATGAGTTCCTGCAGCGTCAGGCCATGCGCTACGGCGAGTGGATGTTCAACAATGGAAAGCGTTTCTTCTTCGGCAAGCTCGACGACCAGGAGATAGAGGACATACAGCTGAAATATCCCAGTATCGACATTGCCGACTACAGTGTGAGCCTGCGAACCACCCACATTGGATATAATCAGGTGGCGTTGGCATACAACGAGATTAGCCACGGGGCAACTTACCACGGTTGGGACCAGGAGGACACCGGCAACAAGCTCAATGATGCCGTCTTCAAAGCCTCCAAGGAGAACTACCCCTTCACCACCAACATGATTATTCCCGGCAATAGTATTGAAACCGACGATCAGGCCGAGGCAAGCAAGCTCGATGAGACCGTACACTCCCACTACACCCGCGTGGTGAAGCAGGGGCAACGTGCCAACATGCTCGTCTACGAGGGAACCACCTTCTGTTCGAAGATGAAGATAGGCACCCGCCTCACTATCCTCGACAACTACATCAGCGGTACCGCCACTGAAAAGAGCGAAGTGCAGCAGGAGCAGATACTCATCACTGAAGTCACCCACACCTTCGGGGTCGATGATGAATACAAGAACCATTTCCAGGGCATCACTGCCAAGATTGACTATCCACCCTACTTCAATCCTTACGTCTACCCCCGCTGCGACCATCCCGTAAGGGCCCATGTGGTGGAGACCGACGACCCCAAGCACTGGGGCCGTGTCAAGGTGCGCTTCCCCTGGCAACAAAAGGAATACAAGGACGGCGACCCCGACGGCATGACGCCTTGGATACGCGTTGCGCAGCCCTACGTTGGTTCCGACAGCTATCAATTCGGTACGCACCTTATCCCTGAGAAGTTTTCTGAGGTGATGGTCGGCTTTGAAGAGGGCAATTTCGAACGTCCCTATGTCTGCAACGCTTTGTTCTCGGCCTGCCACCCTGTCCTCGGCGATTGGAACCCAGGCAACAACAACGTAAAAGCCATACGCACCGCTAGCGGCCATACCATCGAGATTCACGATACTGAAAGCGGTGAGAACTGGGGCGACGGCGGCTTCATCAAGGTCTACGACGACAAGAAGCAGGTCTATGAACTGCTCCTCAGCACTGATGGCAAAGTTATCCGGCTCAGGTCGAAGGGCAACATTGAACTTTTCGCCGACAAAGACATCAAGATGGAGGCCGGCAACGACATCAAGATGGAGGCTAAGCACGACATGCTCATCGACGTACGTAACGACATGAGCACTGAAGTCAGCAAGAATTGGTCTACTTGGGTTGGAGAGGATGCATATATGGACGTCATCGGAGAACTGACACAGATATCCAGCGACAACATGACCATCATGACGGAAAAGGAAATGGTATTTGCTTCAAAAGAAGATATGACTATTTCCACAGAAAAGAAGCAGTATGTCAACGTAAAGGAAGACCAAATAATCAAAGTGGAGAAAGACAGCAAGACGTCTGCCAACAACTTCGGTGTGCAAGCCACGCAGGCTGTAAAGATCAAGGGCATGAACAGCAGTTATCTGTCAGACCAGAAAGCTAAGATGCAGGGCTTGAACGTGGAAGTGAACGCCAGCGCTTCGGCAAAAATTGCCGCCTCGGCAAGCCTCGACCTCAATGCCCCTATCATCAAGGAGAGTTAATCCACCACAGACATGGCCAACAACTGGGACGACGAATTCTCCTCTTTCGACTTCGACCTCAGCAAGCCCTCCAAGCCTGCCGACACGGACGAAATGTCTACTGCCGTCAAGGACACATCCTCTAATTTCGAGAATTTCGACTCGCCAGTAGCTACTGACGTACCCACAGAGAGTGAAGAAATTCCAAAAGTTGTCGTCAACTCAGAACCCACTGCCGACACAGAGTCCATCCCCCCCCCCGCTGAGGAAGAGGACGGCATAGACATGGATACTGGCTTTGCGGAAGCAGATGAGAAATGGCACAAGTCAGAGGAAAGGCTGAAAGAGCAGAAAGAACGCAACCCCTTCAGATCAAACGAGCCTAAGCTCCAAGACCCCATGGAGCCGGCCATGAAACTGATTGAGACTGCAGAACAGTTAGATCAGCGTGCTGAGGCCGTCGAAGCGATGATGAAACAAGTGGAACAAGCGGTAGAGAATGGCGGACAGCCCCCCAAGGGCACAAGGAGTGCCCTGCGCCGTATGGACGACTATGTGCTGGTGATGCGTGCTGCAAAGACTATTGTGGAAACACTCAGCAAGACAGCACGCCAAGAGGTGTTTGAAACACTGAAAAACAGCCGTTTCCTCTCTGTCTTTAATCAGATAAAAAGAGACGGCAAGCGCAAAGACGCGAAGATGAAAGCCACCATCGGCGAGATAGAGACGGCACTTGGCAACGGTGACCATGAGGAAGCTAACGCTATCGCCCGTCTGCTGAAACAGCAGGCCATGCACATGCAGGATAACGCCAGCGAACTGGCTGTGGCACTATGCGAAGCTACCTCAAACTACCCCGAGGAGGACGGGCAGTTGGCTCTCTTCAGCAAGATTGCCGACGAAGGCGATGCCGACAGCATGGCCTGCATCGACCATGCCATGCGGCTTACAGGACAGGTAGTGGTGCCCGTGGATGAGGCCAAGGCGATGCTGGAGGCACGAGCCAATGGCGACCAGCAGACCATCGACGACATCCTCGACCGTGTAATCACTCGTTTGGTAGAAGACGAAAAACTATAAGACGCAATGGGAGACAGCTACGTCACTTTGGGAGCGATGATGACATGTACCTTTGGCATGGCACCATCATCACTTGTTGTGTTACCTGCACGCACTAAAATGCTCTCCAACGTTCCGCGTGCCAACATCATGGACTATGCTCCAATGGTAAACATCATGCCTTTTGGCATGTGCAACACACTCAGTAATCCCACCGTAGCATCAGCCACGGCGGCTGCCATGGGTGTGCTCACCCCCATGCCCTGCATCCCTGCCATCACCGCGCCTTGGATGCCAGGCAACCCACAATGCCTCATTCAGGGCCAGCCCGCGCTGACACGAAATAGCCAGTGCATCTGCATGTGGGGCGGAGTCATCAAGTTCACCACCGATGGTCAGATGCCCGGGGTGCCCCCCGTCATCACCCCTGACGTGTCTGTGGACGTCACCATCACGCCTCCCCTCACTCCCATCCAGAGACAGCAGATGGAGCCATGGGAGCAGCAACAGTACGACAGGGAGCTGGCTACAGCAAAGCATGCCGGAGCCAACGATTTGGCCATCTCTGCGGACCTCGACCACATGGCCGAGAAATACGAAGTTTCAGGCGACACAGCAAAAGCTGCCAAAGCCCGAGAAGCAAGCCAGGCCTACCGCGAGAGTGCCGCCAAGAAGCAGTCGGATGCCATCGCACGACTGAACAACAAATACTTACCTGGCAACGACAAGAATGTCAACACGGCAACTGAACAGAAAGCACCATCCAAGCAAGAACTGCAAGAAATCTACAAGCAATCGACCGACGACCAGTCAAAACAAGACAGAGAGATAGAGGACCTCGACAAGCAATTGGAAAAAAACAGTGAGGAGTTCGGCAAAAACGACAAAAAACTGAAGGAAGCCAACCAGAAACTTACTGAGGCTGCTACGCCCTACCAAGAGGCACATAAAGAACGACAGGCAGCCACAGAAAAGCGCGAACAAGCAGACAAAGAGCTAAACGCAGCACGCCAAAGGGAAGAAATGGCCAACAATGGCGGCTCTGAATTTGCCAAGCAATACGCAAAGGAACAACGCAAACAAGCCGAGGCCAACGCTCGTCAGGCTGCCAAGGAAGAGGAAACCGCCAAAGCTAAGGAAGCCAAGGCAGAGAAGAAATTGGACACAGCAAGAAAAGAACAGCAGGCAGCAGCAGATAAATGGCGTGGAAGCCTCGACCAATACAACGACCTCAGCAAGCAAAAGGAGACTGCCGAAAAAAAGAGGGACGAAAGCACCAGGAGAGCACAGGCCGCCCAGACAGCCCTCAACGCTCAAGAGGAGATGGAGAAGCACGATGAGGCCGTGAGCAAACACCGTGAGAACGTGGATGCTACGAAGGAGAAACGCCTTCAAATGGATGATTATTCCCAGCAACAGAAAAAAGCGCAGGCTGAGGCTGACGCTTGGGAAAACCTCGGTGTTAATGCCTATATAAATAGCGGCAGCAACATGGGCGATAAGTTCTTTGCAAACGCTGACAAATACAAAGAGCAAGCCAACCAAGCCGGAAAGAAGAAGGAAGAGGCAAGGAAAGAATGGGAACACTCGAAAGAAAACTTGAAGCAGACATACCAGGACGCTTATAGCGAAGATGCACTCTTCGACGCTTACACAGCCAAGGTCGACTACGACAAGTCGATGGCAGAACTGAACAAAGGTACCCAATAATTCACATCTACCATGACAACAACAGGATCAAGTGCACCCAGCAACGAGTCAGGACAAAATGACAGAGAGGAAGAAAGGAAGAAAGATGACAAGCCTTCTAAGGAAGTATATATCAGCATTTACTTCTCTGTCGTTTCTTATGATTTACTGAACTCCTACGAGTCGACCAAATACACTCATAATGGTACAAAATATGAATCTATATGGAAAATCTATCCAAGCAAGGCAGTCTTTAAGAAAGGTTCATTCGACAAGGATAAAATAGAGAAGTCTATCTTCATTGACTGCAGCGATTTGATAGTAAACTTCAGCACAGGCGAAGTGGACGATGACGAGGGGCTGATGGAGCTAATGGACAGCGCTATGGTGGAGATTCACTATGCAATAATGACTTATGCCTATCAGAAGAATGTCAAGTTGCATATCATTATTGGCTCTGATGTAGAATGCCAAGACTTGGGCTATGCAATGAACTTCGTTTGTGACAAAAGTTTATCAGAAAAAATTAAAGACCATTCCTTTTTTTCATTCGTCAAGTCAAAATACGCATCATTCTTCAAAAGATACGAGAACAAGGGGTGGACTATTTCTGTGGACTCATGCTGTATTTACGAGTTCAAGATAGTTCATGTACCTTTAGTGGTAGCATGATTGTTTTTAATAACAACTTAAAAGAATAATTATGGGCTGGAGTAGTTTGGGCTCATGGCTTGGAGAAGTTGTCTGGGATAAAACGCATGGTACAGACTATGCAGATAGTTTCCACGAACATATCACCAAAGATTATGGCGATGATGCACCTTATGTCAATGCTGTCATTGATCATGCTTTGGGAGCAGTTCCTGTTGCTGGGTGGGTTCGTGAATATAATCAATCGAAAGACCGTACAATTATGGAGAATCAGTCAGATAGAATCCATACTGAGCTTACGGTGGGTAGTATGTTTCCAGTTGTAGGAAAAGTACCAGGTGCTGTAGATGCAGTATACCATACAGCGGAGGGCATTGAAGATACTGTTGAATTAGTGGTGGCTGCCAATACGACGATAGAAGAAAAAGATGAACATGGCAATACGATATATAGGGATGCGCCAACAACCGAGAAGATGATTCAAGCCGAAGTTCATTTCATTAGTGGAACCGTTGGGGCTTTCTTTACTATAGCAGGCGAAAGGTTTACCAAGGGAGCAAGTGCTGCAGCTACTAATGCAGCCAATATTGGAGTAAGGGGAACTCAAGCTGCAACTGGAGCTACGAAAGGTTTCTTTAGAAGAGCCGTTGAGACAGTTTTTGTGAAGAATGCCGACAGAGCTGCAAAAGCAGCTGCAGAGGCTTCAGAAGCCTCATCAAAGGCAGCTGCAGAAGCGGCGAGACACACGTCGGGGGAAGCTTCGAGGTCAGCTATTAACACTGCTCATTTAGTAAAAGATGCAAGATTAGCAGAAGAGCAAATAGCGCGGGAAGCATCTATAGCAGCTGAAGAAGCAGCAAGAACTTCAGAAATAGCTTTAAGGGAAGCTTCGGAAGAAGCAGCTAAGGCAACAACAGCAGAGGCGGCAAAAGCCGCTGCAGACAAAACGGCAAAAGCCGCAGAGCAAGCAGTAAAAGATGCAGCAGAAGCCGCAAGAAGTAAAACGGTTTTGGATGCAGCGAAAAAAAATGCGGATGACGCCATTTCGTATACTTTAGAAGTAGCATCAGAAGCTGCAAGAAATACCGAATTAGCAGAACAAGCAGCGAGAAAAGCAGCGGAAAATGCGGCAAAAAAGCAAGCACAAAGCGAAGCGGCAAAGACAGCAAAGGACGTTGCAGTAAAAACATTAGACAAGCTTGAAGAGGAAGTAGTGGTTGGGGGAAAAATTGGCGATATGTTGGCAAGAAGTAATAATGTAAGGTCATATATTGTCAATGGACTAACAGCAGGAGGAGTGTTTCTTTATGACCCAAACAAAGCTATTGCGCAAAAAATCGTGTTAGGAAACGTAGAAGACTGGGGGAAGGGAAAGGGTATTCTATTAAGTGATTATGATAGTATGAGCCAAAGCCAATGGGAAAAAAACGACTCCAAGTCTCAGACTAACACCAATACTCAAACTGGCAATAACAATCAAGCTAATACCGATGCCAAGAAAAAGAAAGACACCGTTCAAGTTCAGCAAGACAAAACAGCTTTGGAAGAAAAGAAAATACAGAAACAGCAGGAACTGGATGATGCCATAAAAGATGAGGCTTTTTTGGGTGGAGAGTTGAAAGATAGACATCAAGAAACTGGCGAAGCAGAGCAGGCATTAGACGTTGCTTACCGAAGGAAGGTGAATTACGAGCAGAATATGAAAGCCCTAATATGGGAGCCAGAGGAGGAAGCCAAGAGAACGGGCGACAACAGCAAGTTGCCAGATCCAGGACTCAAAAAGAATATGGAGGAAATGTATGAGCAGCTAAAGAAAAACGAGGAGCTAGCACAGGGCAATTACAATGGTGCAAAAATCTCGGAAGAACTGACAAAAGACCTGCTCGATGAAGCCACACAGCGCAAGGAAACAGCACAGAAAAGTATCACAGACATAGACAATGATATTTATGGCTTACAGAACTCTACTAACAACAACCAACGAAAGCCAGACTCCAATAATGACTTTTCCAAATATGAAAGCTATGGCGCTTGACCGTTATGGAATATAGATACCAGACATCTGAAAGCATGGCTCACCTGTATCCCATGGTGAAAATCAAAGGCCACCTACACATCAACAAGGAGGGCAAAAGCACTCGAACTATCAACTTAGGTAACTACAAACGTGCCGACTGGGGCAACGCCACTGCGCCAACTATCATAGACAAGAACACTTATCCCTTTCCTTATAAAGCCAGCATGACATGGCTGTCACCAACAGAGGCGAAGGCATTCAAGGCAGAGACACCGCTTGATAGTGACCAAATAGAAAAAAACTGGCAGCAGAAAGATAGCGATGGTTATCCTCTGTTTGAGTTTATTGTTGCTGGTATGGCACCCAATGGGGGATTGGCTGTGTGGTTGCGAGGACAACGCAAATCAGTGCTCATAGCAACGGCAAAGGGACAGGAATTGGATGATACTGCTGTTGCTGATATGTTGGGCGGAAAGAGCATCAAGGAAATTAGCCAAACGGCGCTGTGTCAGAATCCAGAGATATTGCAGCACCTGTTAGACAACGGCCTTCCTCCTTGTGACCTTTTCGACCACTGGATGGAACAGATGGAATACCGTTATATGCCATTAGAGGAGTATTGGGACGGCGAGACATGGCGGGAGTATGACGAGGACGACCTGTTCTACGACGATATCATGTTGAACGAACTGCATGTGCAGCGCTACGACGGCACCCATCACCAACTGCCTGATGACATCTCACTGCTGAAATACCACAAGGCAGGAATACCCAAACAGCTTGCACTACGCTGGGACGAGGGGGACAGCCACCTTTCGGCTTATTGGTGGTTTGACGATCAGCTATTATACCCTGTTCTCCACCACTTTTTTTATAGTCTGGCCCCCGGCGCACGCACAGACTTACTGCTGCGTCTTGACAGCCGCCACCAACGCTTCGAAATGGCATTAAAAGGCGGAGAGATGCTCACACAACCCATAGACATACCCCAGACAACGTATCAGCTCATCATTTTCAAAGACGGCCACGAACTCTACCACAGTAAAAACTTCAACAAGGAAGACGGTGCTTGGGACTGGTGAGACACTATACACGACAATTATAGATAACCATTAAAACCTACAGAAATATGATAGACCTGACCAAATTTAGTTTCCTTTCAAAGAAAATAGAGTTCTTCATCGGTGTGAACTCAAGTACGCAAATCGTGGTGGCCACGGAGCGGGGCATCATCTGCCAGGGCACGATGGACCACTGCATGAACGAGTTGCGCGAGTTTGCCGTGCGCTGCCAGCCCGACCGCGTGCTGCGCTTCAACGTGGGCAACAACGTGTCGAGCCAGGTGGACGGCATGCGCGCCGCTGCCGACGACGTGAAGGCCAACATCAAGGGCTACCTGACGATGATGGCCTCGTCGTGCCGCTGCAAGGTGGAGGTGTATTCCGGCATGAATACCACCTTCGCCTAAGAGGGGGGAAAACAGCCCCCAGCGGCACGCAAAAATTTGGCGTTGACTTTTGAAAATTTGGCGTTGACTTTTTCAAAAAAGTCGTTGACTTTTTCAGAGGGGCCAAAACCGCTGTTTTTCAGTACGACAAAAATCAATAATAAACAAAACTATAAAAAGCTATGACAGAACAAGAATTTTATCAGGAAGAGTTTATCGTCATGCTCACCATCGACGGAACATCGTATGACGAGATTGAAGTGAAGGTGACCGACCCGAACAAGACCATCCGCGACCAGATCAACAGCATCGTGCAGGTGTTCGAGCTGCCAAAGATGGACAACGGCGGCAACCCCATCCAGTATCTGCTGGGCAAGCTGATGGACGGCGACGAGGAGCCTGTCATCCTGGAGTTCGAGGACGAGAATGGCCGCGAGATGGCCCTCATCGACTACGAGATTGCTCCCATGGATCACCTGCACCTCATCTCGGTGCCCATCGCTGGATGAAATGATAAGTGATAAGTGATGAGTGATAAGTGAAGAGTGAAGAATTTGCTTCCGCTTTCTTAACTTGAAAAATCTCAAACCTCAAATCTCAAGCACCGAACTTCAAGCCTCAAACCTCAAATCTCAAACCTCAAATCAAAAAAACATGAATCCCGCAATAAACAACTTTAACCTGAAGGAACTGAAGGGTCGCGACGCCCGCCTGTTCCAAGAGTGGAAGGAGCTTGACTCCGTGTGCAGCAAGCGCAAGGCCGAGGCTGCCAATCCGCTGAAGCCATCGCTGTCGTACATCATCCGCCGCAAGAACGCCATGGGCCTGCCCACGGAGTTCGAAATCTGGTATCGCTGCAAGAGCATCGTAGGCGTGGAGGAGACGGAGCCACCTCGCAAGCCCATCTTCGGCTATCTGCACAAGATGAGCGTGGTGCTGCCCAACAACTACCCATCGGCCGACGGCAACCCCGTGTTCACGTTCGTCAGCGACGTGTGGCACCCGAACATCCGCTACAGCGGCTCGTTCAAGGGCCACGTGTGCCTGACCATCAAGGAGATGGGTGTGCTGGCCTCCATCAAGGACCTGGTGCTGCGCGTGGAGCGCTACCTGAAGTACCAGATGTACCACGCCCAGAACACCTACCCCTACCCTGAAGACCAGACGGTGGCCGAGTGGGTGCGCGAAGAAGGTGAGCCCAACGGCTGGGTGAAGTTCACGCAGGACATGCCCGAGGAGCCGAAGCCACAGCCCAAGCCGGCACCAGCCGAGGGCGAGGAGCCGAAGAAGAGAATATCACTGAGCATCTAAAAACCAAAACACACCTTACACAGCATGAAAAAATTACTGTTATCAGTCCTCTGCTGCCTCGTCGCCCTGAACGGATGGGCCGACGAGCAGCGGAAGATCACGCTGAGCAACGACAACACCAAGGAGACCATTAACCTGTCGTACTGCAACATCTTCGTCACGCTGCTCAACCCCGACAGCGAGGACACGCCCATGGTGCAGGTGGAGGTGGAGAACCTGGATGAGTCGAAGCTGCTGGCCCTGTTCAACAAGGCCTACACCGAGAAGCAGGTGAAGAAGCTGAAGCCCTCGTTCCAGTACGACAAGCTCTTTGGTGGCACTAAGGGCAAGCGTGTCATCGACCCGTATAACCTGGAGACGGGGAAGGACCTGTTCATTGAACCATCTAACAAGTATGCCCTGGGCGCTTTCCAGGTGCAGGCCGAGAAGCAGCTGGTGGTCCACCTGCCCATCTATCTGGCCAAGGGCAAGGACGGCATCGTGGAGCGCATTCTGGGCAAGGAGAAGCTGTTGCTGCTGCGCAAGCAGCTCATCGAGATCGACATCGACGTGAGCACGAAGCCCAGCGCCGAGTTTCTGAGCACCCAGGACGAGTGTGAGAAGCTGAAGAAGGAAATCAAGGGCACCGTGTTCTGCACCGCCAAGAAGCACAAGCAGAGTGTGGAGGAGCAGCAGGAGCCCTACAAGAAGAAGATTGAGGACCTGAAGGCCAAGATCGACGGCATCATCAGTGCCCACGGATGGACGGCCAATGATGGTGGCTACAAGCGTTTCAGCGCTCTGAAGGACGACCTGGACCAGATTGACCTGGACGCCCAGAAAGGCACTTGCAGCCAGCACAGGCCCAGCTCGAAGCCTGCCGGCCATCAGTGCAGCTATTGCTCGCTGTCGCTGCAGCAGATTTACCACCGCCTCGACGACCTCTACAAGAAAATCTACAGCGCCAGCGACCGTCAGGCCACGAAGCAGAGCGTGATGGGCCAGGTGAACGCCCTCTACAACTGCTGCACGGCCGGCGACTGCGCCAAGCACGCCAGGGACTGGAAGAACGGCGGTGGCGGCTACAAGAGCAAGATTACGGAACGCTATAACCGCATCCAAGGCTTATGACAACCCGATGGCTCAAAAGCATCGCCGCAGCGCTGCTGATGGTCGTGGCCGGTAGCTCACCCGCCGGGGCAAAGGACGTGATTGACACGCTCTACTCCTCGTCGGGCGACCGCATCATCCTCGACTACACCATCCAGCAGACAGGCGGGCAGACGACGGTGCGCTTCAACGGTGTGCAGAAGAAGCTCGGCTCGGCCAACCAGAAGAAGTACAAGAAACTGGACGAGGTGGCCGTGGTCATCTTCGACCGCACCGGCTCCTACAACGACATGAAGTTCGAGGGCATGACACCCAGCGCCTTCATGCTGCCCGCCGGTGTGCAGTACAGCTTCTCCAACGACGGATACTTCCTGCTGCAGGACAATCCGCAGCTGGCATTCACAGCCCCCAGCGAGGCCCAGCTGAGCATTCCCATCTTCCTAGCCCACTACGAGAAGAAGCGCCACTACAAAATCTTCAGCCAGTGCAACCCGCTGCAGTTCTCGACCAAGGTCAAGAGTGGAGGCGGTGGAGGACGCAGCAATGGCAGCGCCCGCCAGAGCGGTGGCGGAGACCGGAGCGGCGACCATGCCGCCAATGCCGACGACATCATCACCACCGAGGAGCTGCTCGACGACGGGCTCACAGCCAGCGACGACGCACTCATCACTCTTGCCAATGTGAAGAACACCCTCGACGGTGTCACCAAGCTGCCCTTCCCCGAGGACCTCACCTTCCAGGCCAACCATCTGCGCGAGCTGCGCAGCAAGATTTCCGACCTGGAAATACTGCAGCAGATCAACGACCTGCTGGCTGCCTACGACAAGAAGAAGGCTGAGCTGGAGGAGAGTGCTGCCGGTGAACAGGCTGCCGCTGCCGCCGCTGCCCAGCAGGCCGCTCAGGAACAGGCTGCCGCCCAAGCAGCCCGTCAGGACTCCATCCAGGCTGCTCAGGAGCAGAAGGCTGCCGACGACAAGAAGGACATGATGTGGCTCATCGGAGGCATTGCCGGACTGGGCATGCTCCTCATGGCCGGAAAACAAATCTTCCAGACCATCAAGAACAACAAGATGCAGAAGATGATGATGGACAACATCAAGAAGGCTCAGGAGCAGGCATTAGGCAACGTGAAGATTCCCGGACTGGACGACAACCCGCTGACCAAGGACGTGAACGCACAGCTGCAACGCGAGGCGCGCAAGAAGATGAACGCTGGAAGCGACGCTGCCATGGAACAGCTGAAGGCCCTGCAGAAGGGCAACACTGCCGCTGGCCAGCCCGCTGGCTCATCGCCCGCCTCACCCACACAGCCCACGGCACCTACCCAGCCCCGCCCCGCCGACCAGCCTGCCACTCCCGGGAAGCGCCGTCTGCGCACAGCCAGCGAGGTGAGAGCAGCTGCCGGCGTTGACTCCACATCGCCCGGAATCACCATCACGCCTGGAGCCGCCAAGGCCAGGCCCTCTTCACTGAACGATGCCATACCGGCAAAATATAAGCGCTGGCGCAAACCTGGCACAGACTCACCGACCAACAACAACACAAAATAACAATTCTCAATATATGAAAAAGATACAAGCATTCCTACTTTTCGCTGTCCTGCTGCTCATGGCAGGCATGCCGACGGATGCAATGGCAGCCAAGAAAGGCAAAGCCAAGGCCGAGCCGCAACCCGTCGTGGAGGGGATGGATGCCTTCAAACAACAGGTGCAAGCCGACCCTTTCCTCTCTGACGAGACTCAGACAAGGCTGAACAACGAGATTGAACAGTATCTCGACGCACTGCTCCACCGCTCTGACAAGGCAGAATATGCCGAGAAGAACGAACTGACGCTGTTCGTGCAGGACCAGCGGCAACAACTGGAGCAGTATCGCAAGAAGGCTCCGCTGCTGATTGAGAACATTCTGCAGAACTACAACGACCTCGACGCTGAGACGGCAGTAAACTACCGCAAGGAGATGGAAGCCGCCCTGGAACAGAAGTTTACCACGCTGGAGAACAATGTGAAGCGACTCGACGACGAGATTCAGATAGAGCCCGCGAAGACCATCGCCGACTGGAACTGGAAGCTCATCGGCGCCATCGTGGGTGCTCTGCTACTGCTCATCATCGTCTTCGCCATCATCAGCAGGAGCAAAAAGAACAAAAATGTCACCCCCGGTCCCGTCACCCCCCGCAACAACACCAGGAGCAACGGCGGACAGGGCGGTCAGCAGCAGTCTGCTGACGGCGGCATCGTCGTTCGCCGCAAGACGGCTACCATTCTGAAGAAGCAAAGCTTAGAGGATGTCATCGACAACCCCAACTACATGCAGGTGGATGCCATCGACTTCTGCTACGAGTCGGCCGTCCGACGCATGTACATCAAGAACAGCTGCATCGAGGACATCTACAATCTCTACGCCGAAGACCTGCGCAACCCCGAGAGTCCGAAGGAGGACGGTTGCATGGTGCTGGGCCGCTGGGTCCACGACCCCGAGAGCAACGAGTACTATGTATCGCTGGAAGAGATTGTACTGCCTGGCGACGATGCCGTGTTCGAGGAGTACGCCCTGAACTTCGGCGGTAAGATTAAGCTGAAGGTGCTGGAGCAGCTGCGCAAGCTGCGCCGCGAGACCAACCTGCAGTACGACCTCACCTGCTGGGTGCACTCACATCCGGGCCTGGGCGTCTTCTTCAGCAACAGCGACACGTCGGTGCAGGACCAGCTGAAGCACCCTCAGCACCCCAACTTCCTGACCGCCATCGTCGTCGACATCCTCACGCCGATGCAGGATGTGGGCATCTTCACCTACCGCCGCGACACGACCATCAACTCAAAGAGCGACCTTAAGAAGATGTACTCGCTCATCGAGTGGCACCAGTGGGCACAGGAGAGCCTGAAGACCGCCGTGCAGCGCCCCGTCAACGCCAAGCCGCAGGAGTTCAACAGCGTGGAATACTTCAACGCGCTGGAGAATGCCAAGGAGCACGACGACAACTGCGCTGGCGTGCAGCTGAGCAAGAACGCCGTGGTAGACATCTGCATGGACCTCACCGGACAGGGCGATGACATCATAGCCATGATGCACGGTTTTGCCAGCCAGCGCGGACAGAAGGTAGAGTATGTGGCCGAGAAGATTTCCGACAAGGACGTAGAGCCGAAGCTGAGCCTGACGGGCTGTTTCATTGCTGCCCCCCACTGCAGCATACCGACGGTGCGCCGAGTTGTGGCCAATTATCTGGACCGCATACGCTTCGTGGTGGTCTACACACCCAGCGACGGCCTGCTCACCACCATCCCCGTCATCAACAGCGACCTCTGCACCGATGAGCAATTCTATGGCGAGCAAAGATTGGAAGACTTAAAAACCTGGATAAAACAAAGCTGACCATGATAAAAAGATTTTTGACAGCTTGCGCCATGCTGGCATGCCTGGTGCAGGCGCAGGCTCAGGACGTGGACAAAATCCTGTTCTGCGACAAGAAGTATGAGTATGCACAGGGTAAGGACAGCATCACGCTGTTCCTGAAAGTGCTCGACAAGAAAGGCAACTCCAGCCAGGACGCGAATGCCGCTGCCCTGGAGAAGAGTCTGGTCATCAGCGAGGACGGTGCGCCCATCGCCCCTGACCGCCGCAAGATAGTGGAGCTCAGCTCCGGCGAGCGTATTCCAAACGACTTCACCTTCTCGGTGCTGGTAGACCTGAGCATCCCCGAGGAGGGTAAGGGCCAGATCTACGATGCCGTAGGACAGCTGGTGAACAGCGCTCCCGACAGCTGCGTCTACCTCTCGTTCTTCGGCGACGAGGTGACCGAGAGCCGTCTGGTGACGAAGCGCAACCTGAAAGACTTTGAGCCGCTTTTCCACAAGCATTCCGAAGAGAAGTTCTTCTACGGTGCGCTCTACAGCAAGCTGGCTGAGTTTGCCAGCGAGAAAGCCGAACTGGAAGACTCGGTGAAGACTGCCACGGGCTATGAGCGCAACGCCGTCATCGCCAAGCGTGCCCAGGCCAACGAAGACAAGAACCTGCTTTTCGTGTTCACCGAAGGCAACATGCGCCCGGCAGACGAATTCATCTCGTTCGTCGAGGTGACCGACTACCAGTCGAATGCCACCCACATTGTGCCTAAGGTCTATGCCCTCTACTATACTGGCGAAGGCGTCGACGAGAACGTGGAGCTGACGCTGCAGGGCGTATCCACTCCCCGCGATGCCGAGGGCAGCGTGCTGGCCAGTCGCCGTGGCTCCTACCAGCCCTCTGACGACCTGAACAGCGTGCTCAACAACTTCAAGCAGGTGGTGCGCGACGCCATGTATGACTTTGCCTACGTCTATCGCGCCACGAAGGACAAGACCTATGCCGGCGTGGTGAACTACGCTGCCGAGTGGGATAAGAAGGCAGCCGGCGAGGCTGACTACACCATCGGCTCGGTAGAGACACCCTGGCCCATCAAGGCCGAGAGCACTGGCGACACCATCACGAAGCTGCTGGTGGCCCTGCTGGTGGCCCTGCTCACGTTTGTATTCTTCTTCCTGGTGATGAAAGTGCTGGTGCCCTTCGTCAAGTCGAAGCGCTTCAGCATGCAGTATTATAAAAAGTATGTTCCCGAGGCCAACGTCTCGCGCCGCATCTGCACCTACTGCCGTCAGGACATCGAGCCGGGCCAGCTGGTGGTGACTAAGTGTAAGCACATCATGCACGTGGGCTGCTGGCAGCAGAACGGCTACAAGTGCGTGGAGTATGGCCAGAACTGTAAGGATGGCATCCAGGAGCACGTGGCATGGAAGGATATGTTCAGCAAGGCTACACTGCGCGACACCTATCAGACCATCGCTGGCATCCTGGCCGCCCTGGTGAGCTGGATTATCTTCGAACTGACGGGCCGCGGCCTGTTCCCCGCCATCGGCACGGGCATTGCCAATGCCTTCTTCACCAACGAGGAGCAGAAGCTGAACCTGATGGGCGAATGTGCCAACAAGGTGTCAGCCTTCCTCACCATCGGTTTGCTGCTGGGATTTTTCCTCTCACTGGTGTTCCGCTGGTTCGACGAGTATCGTAAGAAGGATGCCAAGGTCTACCTGAAGATATTCGGCCTGTCGCTGCTCTCCGGCATCATCGGCATGGCAGCCATGGCCGTGGGCGGCATCATCTTCTGTCTGCTGCTCTCAGCCGTGGGCACCACCTACGTGCCCTGGTACTGCTCGCTGCCCGCCTACATCCTCTTCGCCGTATGCGTGCCGCTGAGCCTCACCATCAAGTCGTCTATCCCGATGAAGAGCGCCCTGCTGGGCGGAGTCATCGCTGCGGCCATCGGCTTCATCGTACTCATGTGCGGCTCCATCGGCAACATCGGCTGGATGAACATGCTGCTCGACTTCATCATCTTCGGTGGTGGACTGGGCGCTTCGCTCGTCACCGTCCGAATGCTGGCTGAGAAGTACTTCCTGCTCATCAAGAACGGCGTGAAGGCCGGTCAGAAGATACCTATCCACAAGTGGATGAACGCCACTGGCGGTGGCAACAAGGTGACCATTGGTGCCACCGGCGACTGCGAGGTGCAGATGAACTGGGAGAAGAGCAACAAGGTGGCCAAGGAGCACGTACAGCTCTACATCGACCCTGTGAAGACGCTGCCCATGCTGAAGGCCCTGGCCACGGGCGTGCTCTACAACATGCGCACCGAGCTGCCCGTGAGCAAGACCGCCGTGCTCACCAACGGCGACACGTTCAAGATTGGCGACACCATCTTCGAATACGTGGAGTCATAATGATTTGAGAGTTGAGGTTTGAGATTTGAGATTGATGATGATAGTTTTCCAAATCCAGTCTTCTTCTCATCAATCTCAAACCACAAACCTCCAACCACAAACCTTAATTCTCCAACCTCAAATCCTGTTAGGATGGATAATAAAGCTCAAACCTCCAACCACAAACCTCAAGCCAGCTATGAGTGGGGCGAGGGTGTGTTCACGCTTCTCTCCTGGTTCAAGAAAGACCGGGTGAAGCAAGCCCGTGTACTCGTGGCCGGTGCTGGTGCGCTGGGCAACGAAGTGGTGAAGAACCTGGCGCTGTTCGGCGTAGGACACATCTATGTAGCCGATTTCGACCGCATCGAGCTGTCGAACCTCACACGCTCCATCCTCTTCCGCGAGGAGGATGCCTACAGCCACGCCTACAAGGCCGACATTGTGGCCAAGCGTGCCCGCGAGATTAACCCCCAGATAGAGGTGACGCCCATCGTGGGCAACCTTTTCTCTGAGGTGGGCTTCGGCCTGTACCGCTCGGTCGACGTCATCATCGGCTGTCTCGATAGCCGTCTGGCCCGCTACCTGCTCAACCGCCTGGCCATGCGTGCCGGCAAGAGCTGGATTGACGGCAGCATCGAGAACCTCACCGGCGTGGTGAAGGTCTACACGCCTGGGCAGAGCTGCTATGAATGTGGCCTCTCGCGCGACGAGTTCAACAACATCATGCTGCGAACGGGCTGTGCCGACGTGGTGCGAACGCAGACGGAGCATGGCCGCATTGCCACCACGCCCATCAGCGCCAGCATCGTGGGTGCCCTGCAAGTACAGGAGGCCATGAAGCTCATCCACAAAGACACCATCGACCAGGCTGAAGACAAGGCCGACGCCACAGCTCCCCAGCAGCCTGAGCCACCCAAGGAGAAACCGCTCATCGAGCTGGTGAAGCCCATCGCCAGCATCAAGCCGACACAGGCGCTGAAGCCTGCCCCACCCTTCAAGACGCTGGAGGGCAAGATGCTGCGCTACGAGGGCATGACCTGTGCTACCAGCATCTACCGCATCGCAGCGTGGAAGAGCAACTGCCCGGCCCACGAGCGCTGGGACGAGGTGGTGGAGTGCAAGGAGCTCTCGGCCACAATGACCGTGGCCGACGCACTGAAGAAGCTGAGGGAGCTGCTGGGCACCGAGGTGGTGGAAATCAACATGCGCAACAACAAGTTCATCGACCGCATCGTGTCCGACAGGCCTGAGAAGGAGTTCGAGGTGATGATTCCCGAATCGCGCCTCGACGACTACATCAAGCAGGATGCCGAGCTGCGCCAGCTGAGCTACCGCACGCTCATCCACAAGAACTTCTTCGAGAACATCGACGATACCTTCCCCTATCAGCAGCTCACCTTGCAGCAGATAGGCATCCCGCCCTACGACGTGGTGCAGGTGTCAACGGAGAAGGGCGTGTTCTTCGTAGAACTCACGGCTGATGCCTTTTGAGTTAGGAGTTAGGAATTAGGAGTTATGCAAACACCTCACTTTCTGCCTTCGGACATCAATGTAGAGCTGCTCTTGTCCTACTACCCCATCGGGCAGTGCCGTGTGGCCCTGAAAGGCCTGCACAAGCGCAACACCTACAACGACATCATCGAGACGGAGCTGATGGCCAACGACGTGATGCACGTCACCGTGGGGCGCAACAGCCTCTACAACTCGTTGCCGGAATATATGTTCCACCCCATCGACCGCTTCGACAACCTGCCTGCCTACGAGGAGAAGGAGCGGTTCCAGGAACAGATAGAGAAGCAAGAGGAGGAAATCAGGAAAGCCTACCAGTTCTTTGCCCCCATCGACGTGCTGCTGCTGAAGGCCCGCTCCGACGTGCGTGCCACCCTGGAGCCGCTGGCGACGGCCAACGTCGTGCTGCAGCAAATCATCGGCGACAGCCTTTCCGAAGAGCAGCGCCAGAACCGCTTCATCAGGCAGATGCTACCCTTCCTGCCCAGCTGCAAGCAGATAAGGGGCAACCGAACCCTCATCACCTTCCTGCTGCGCAAGGTGCTCATGGAGGAGGGGCTGCGACTGGAGCAGAAGCGCGAGTGCCGCCAGTACACCGACGAGGAGCCGCGCTACGAGGAGCGCCTCGACATGACACTCGGCGAGGGCTACGTGGGCAACACCTACAGTGAGCAGGTGAGCTATTTCAGCATCCACTACTGGTCTGATGACGAGTGCCGCGAGCACTTCTTGCAGCTCATCGACGAACTGGAGCAACTCCGCCTGTTCATGAAGGACTTCTTCCTCTCCATCGAGGAAGACATCGTGTTCGACGTCTGCGAGGATGCGCCGCCGTTGCGCCTGTCCGACGAAGTGTTCTACAATTACCTGAATTACAATACCAATATATAAACCATACAACATGCCTAAAAGAATCAGTTGGAAAAAAGGAATGCGCCTCACCGACGAGGTGCTCATGGCTGCCGATGCCTGCACCTACGACCACATCAGCAAGGCGCTGCTGCTGGCCGCCGGTGGCCGTTTCGGACTGCTGCCCTCTCCCCGGCCCTTCCTGCTGCAGCTCAGCATCACGAAGGGCTTCGTCGACGTAGAGGCGCTCGACTGTCTGGCCATCACCCGTGGTGGCTACCTTATCGACGCACGCTTCGACACCAAGTTCACCAACACTTTCGACGGACGTGTGCAGATTCCCGACCATGGTGACGAGCGGGAGTTCCTGCTGACCATCAACATCGCCACCGAAGCATGGAGCGACACCGCCGACGGCTACTGCGAGCCTCGCTACTCGTTTGCGCTCATCGGTGCTAATTCGGCAGTACCCGACAACGCCATGCCCATCGGACGAATCATCAACGAGGACGGCTGGCGCGAGGACAACACCAAGTTCGTGCCGCCATGTCTCTACCTCTCGTCGCACAGCAAGTTCGAGGAGCTCCACGCACAGTTCATCAACATGATGCGCACCCTCGACGACGCCACACGGCAACAGCTCGACACCGGTGCCCGCACGGCCATCAGCATCTACTGGCCCGTGGTTCAGCAGATGCTCATCACCGCCAATGCCGAACACGAGCTGATGACGCCGCAGTCACTGCTGGCCTGCGTGCAGAAGGTGGTGGGAGCCTTCACCCTGGCCTGCGAGTTCGACGAGGCCATCCCCCTCTCCGAGGCCGACACGTTCAACAACTTCGCCCGCGTGCCCTACAGCTACCGCAATGCCTACCTGCGCATCAAGCAGGGCCTGGGTATGTGCTACGCCATCAGCGAGAAGGTCGAGCGCTTCAGCCTGCTGAAGAAGCAGGAGCCCACACCACCGCCCCCACCACCCCCTGCACCCGAGCCCGTGAGAGTGGAACCGCCTAAACCCGACCCACGCCGCATCTGGGACGGCAAGCGTATATGAGCTTCATCAGCACACCCCTCAGCTACATGGGGCCCAGCCTGGTGCTGGCACGCAACATCGAGGACTCCATCGCCATGCTCGACACCCTGGTGGAGCTTGTCGTGTTCACGCCGCGGGGCAGCTTCGCCGCCGACCCCGACTTCGGCTTCGAATACTGGAACCACGAGTTCTCAAACGTGCACTACCATGAGTTCAACATCAACCAGACGGGCAGTGTATCCTCGGGCCTGCGCAACGAGGTGACCCGCAAGGAGTGCGAGGACAGTATCCGCCAGAGCCTGGCCACCTATATGCCCATGCTGAAGAACGTCAGTGTGTCCATCCTCCTCGACAGCGCTTTTGAGAAAGGCGGGCACCGCAAGAAAGCCCCCTCGAAATACGAGCTCAACGTGGTGGTCAACGGCAGCCTTGACGACGGCCTTGGCACACGCCGCCCCTACAGCAAGGCCGTGGTGTTCTTCGTGGAGCCCACGGTGAAGCGCTACCGTTAGCGCCGGGTTAACGTCATCCAAAAAATTATCTTTCCGCTAAAATCCGACGTGGGCGGACGAAAAACCGCGGTCAGCGGACAACAATACGACCATCGCGGATTTTCAGGAACCGACCCTGGCAATAATAATCTAATTACATCATGGATGTAGACCTGCAAAAAAGAATCAACGAAGCGGTCATCGCGCTTGGCCAGCTCTCGGCACAGCCCATCGACTTCAACCAGATGGACCCCATCGCCAAGATGATGATTGTGGCGCTGGTGTGCGAGGCGCAGAAGATACAGGACTATGCCGACGGAGCCACCGAGCGCATCGTCGACCGCTTCTGCACCGACTTCATCCCCCGTCAGAAGGTGGAAGCCATGCCCGCCGTGTGCCTGCTGCGCCCTGAGCTGAAGGACCGCAGCGACACGGCCATCGTCAACATCGGCAGCGGTGCCGAGTTCTCCTATAAGAAAGAAGGCATCAAAGTTCCCCTGAACTATATTCCCCTATTCAACACCGCGCTGTTGCCCCACAAGGGCCTCTACCTGCTCAACCACCGGCGCATGCGCGACGGCATGAACGCCATCGACATCAGCATGGAGAAGCCCAACCAGGCCTGGATAGGCATCCAGACCAACGCCGAGCTGAACAGCATGCGGGGCATCTCGATGCTCATCAAGGGCACCAACGGCATGACGCCCGAACACGTCTACGTGGCCACCGCCAACCAGGAGCTGGACTTCTCGACGATGCTCGAAATGGAGAACATCGAGATGCCCGAGCCCTTCGACGCACAGCAGTCGTCGGAACAGTTCTTCTCGCTCATCGAGAGCTGGAAGGAGAGCCTGCTGAACATCAGCGACGGCGCCATCCTCTACATCACCGACGAGGTGGTCGACCGCGACCTGTTCAAGCCACGCCAGTTCCCGCGCTCCTTCCAGCAGTGGCTCGAGAGCGACGTGCTCGACTACTTCAAGCCCGCCACCATCTGGCTGCGGCTCGACTTCCCCGAGGGCTATGTCGTGCCCGACAGCTTCGACGTTGTCCTCGGCGTGCTGCCCGTGACCAACATCGACGTCTGCTCGCTCATGCTCACCCAGGCACAGCCCATCGCCAAGCTGCAGCAGCATGACGAGTCGTTCTTCCTCCGCATCCTCGAGACGAGCACCAACGCCAACCGCGAGGGCTTCAACATGACGAAGGACGAAATCATCGTGCGCGACTTCGACGCCCGCTGCTATGACAACGGCGACCTCTACCGCGACGTGCGCAACCTCTACAATCGCTTCATCGACGACTACTACGCCTTCATCGAATACAACGGCATCAAGGACGGCGAGGTGCTCAAGCAGCTGCGCGAGACCATCAACCGGCTGGGCAAGAGCGTGGGCCAGCAGAACGAGAACTTCAAGTTTGACAGCGGCACCTACGCCATGAAGAACATGAACCAGTATCCCCCCACGCTGTCCACCCGCGTCAGCTTCATCACCACCATGGGCCGCATCGGCAACGCCCCCCGCGCCGGTGAGCTGATGGAGAACAAGCGCGAGCCCGCCCTGGAGCAGAAGGTGGGCATCCTCGTCTCGGCCATGGGAGGCACCGACAAGGCCAGTGCCGACGAGCGCTACGAACTGCTGCGCTACTTCGCCCTGACCAACGACCGTCTCTACACCCGCATGGACATCGATGCCTTCCTCCGCAAGGAGATACTCGCCGAGTTCGGCAAGGAGGAGTTCCGACGCATCTTCATCAAGATGAGCGTCGAGGGTGCCGCTGGCGGCAACAACCTGCAGCGCGGTCTCTACATCGTCATCGAGTTCAAGGACCGCAAGAACTTCCAGCATGCCCAGCGCATGGCCTTCGACAGGCTGCTACAACAGCGCATCCGCAACCGCTCCTGCATCGCCATGCCCATCATCATCACGTTGAAGAACCTCGAGGAAGACTAAGCATTACCACTATGGAATACGGCTACAATCACAGCCGCCCCTTGCAGCAGGGCGATGAGATACGCACCTTTCAGGAGAAACTGAACACCATACGCCAAGTGTACCACGGCACATGGGACCGTCTGCAGCCTGATGGTATCTATGGTCGTCGTACACGCGATGCCGTAAGAGCCTTTCAAACCTACATGGGGCTGTCGCCGACGGGCAACATGGACATGATGACCCAGACGGCCATCACCTCCAAGCACCAGGAGAGTCAGCAGACTTACTCTTTCTTCCAGCCCGTACAGAACTTCCAGGCTACCACCGCCCTCTTCACCAGTGCGGGCGATATCGACTGGAGCGACTACGCTGCAGCTGGCGATACCGTCGTTGCCAATCTCACCGCATCTCCATCCACCTACGCCATACTCACCAAAAACAAGTTCGTCGACCTCTGGAAGGGACCATTCAACACGTACCTCAGCGACCTCGACACCATTGCCGACTCTTTCATCGAGTACAAGAAAGTGGAGTTCTCCATGATTATCAACAAGTTGAAACCCACTATCGATGCCATCAGGAAGCAAGCCAATGAGATGGGAAGGGCACTGATGAAAGCGGTGAACAGCGGTATCGTCAAGCTCAGCGACTTGGAAAATGCCGTAAAGACTTCTGGCGAGCTGAAGGCCGCCGAGGAGATGCAGAAGATCAACGCCCAAAAACTCTCCAACGCCAAAACGGCAGGCAAAATAGCCAAGGGCTTTGGCTTTGCTGCCATCGTTTCCCAGTTCCTTGTAGTCATCTACTATGGCATTGCCTATTTTGTTGCCACACCGGCAGAAGTCGAAGATGCCAGGAAAGAGTTTGTCAATGCATTAGGCTCGTTCTTCGGTGCGCTGCTGGCCTCAGCCCTCGGCAAGATTCTGCAGATTATCGCAACACGCATCGCCGTCGGCTTCGCGGCTGGCAGCGTGGCTCCCGGAGCTGGCAATCTTGTGGGAACCATTGTGGGCATCGCCACGGCAGTCCTCGACATCGTGCTCTACTTAGCCACCGGCAAGACTATTGGCGACCGTATCTGGGAAAGCATCAAGGACGTGTTCACCACCGTTAGCTTCAAGGCCATCAACAAATGGGAAACCCTTGACTATACTAAGATGTCGCCCGCACAGATTGCCTACCTCGGCCCTGGCGGCGTAACCATGTCCTGCAAGTTCTGATTAAGCAAAAAACCTTTTTACCATCCTATTTCCTGAATGAGACGAACAATAGTCATCATATCGCTATTCATGCTGGCCATAGCAGGTACGCACGCCCAGTCGTCGGCCGACATCATGGCCTACATCGACAAGTACAAGCAGATAGCGCTCGACCAGGAACGCAAGCACGGCATCCCCGCCACCATCACGCTGGCACAGGGCATCCTCGAGAGCGGTGCAGGCAAGAGCGGACTGACGCGCAACTCCAACAACCACTTCGGCGTGAAGGCGCTGGGCGGCTGGAGCGGCAGCGTCTACAAGGCATGGGACGACGAGCCGCAGAAGAGTTCCTTCCGCGTCTACGCCTCGGCTGCCGACTCCTTCGAGGACCACTCGAAGGTGCTGCTCGCCCCCCGCTACCGTTCCCTCTTCTCGAAGAGCATCTACGACTATCGTGGCTGGGCCATCGGCCTGCAGAAGTGCGGCTACGCCACGGCAAAGAACTATGCCGCCGCCCTCATCGGCTTCATCGACACCTACCGCATCTATGCCGTCAACGGCGGCGTGAAGCTCCGCCCCGGCAAGACCGTCGTCGTGAAGCAGACAGTGAACAAAGCACCGGCCTTCGACGAGTCCTGCCAGATGGACGAGGAGGAGCAGTCCGAGGAAGAGCAGACCGTGAAGGAGGCCGTGAGCCGCTTCGTGGTCGACATCAACGACGTGGGCTGCACCATCCTCTACCCCGGCTCGTCGCTCTCGGCCATCGCCATGCAGTATGACATCCCCAAGGACCAGCTCCTCGAGTTCAACGAGGTGGTGGTCGAAGAGGAGCTGAAGGAGGGCGACATCGTCTTCCTCGACAAGAAGAAAAAGAAGTACACCGGCGCCAAGGACTTCTACTACGCCCGCCAAGGTGACACCATGCACGGTGTCTCCCAGCAGTTTGGCATCAAGGTGGCCAGTCTGGCCAAGATGAACCACCGCGACGTTTCGGAACCCCTCTACGAAGGCGACAAAATAATCCTGAAATAATATCCCAAATCTCAAATACAATAATGCTTGACATTGAACTTTACGCTGCCTCTGGCAGACCCATCGACAACCAGTATAAGCTCATCCGCCCCATCAGCAACTCGGGAGGCACCGCCGACGTGTGGCTGGCCCTCGACATGAACACCGTGAAGGACCGCGATGCCGTGGGCGACCTCAAGGGGATGACCGACGAGGAGATAGAACAGCTGGGACTCATCGTGGCCTTCAAAATCTACCGCCCGCAGAACGCCCTCGATATCGAAGGCGAGATGCGCTTCCGCGACGAGTACACCATCGTGTTCAACTGCCACCACACCAACCTCATCCACCCCACCCACTTCTCCATCTTCCAGGAGACGCCCTATCTGGTGCTGCCCTACTGCAAGCAAGGGTCGTCGGAACGCCTCGTCGGCCGTCTGCCCGACTACGACACGCTGTGGAAGTACATCTACGACGTGTCCTCGGGTCTGGCCTACCTCCACGCCCTCACGCCGCCCATCATCCACCAGGACATCAAGCCTGGCAACGTGCTCATCGATGACAACGGCAACTACTCCATCACCGACTTCGGCATCAGCGCCAAGAGTGGCAACAGCCGCGACACCGAGGAAGAAGAGGAGCGCAGCGGCACCCTGGCCTACATGGCCCCCGAACGCTACCACGAGGGTGCGGAGCCCAGCACCGAGGGTGACATCTGGGCCTTCGGTGCCACGCTCTGCGAGATCATCACCGGCCACGTGCCCTTCGGCGAGGAGGGCGGCTGGGCGCAGGAGCAGCAGCAGGCCCCCATGCCCACGCTGCCTGCCGACCTGCCTGCCGACATCCAGCGGCTCATCTACGCCTGCCTGGACCCCGACCCGACGAAGCGCCCCACGGCAGAGCAAATCAGCAAGTCGGCCGATGCCCGCCAGTACCCGCTGAAGCCGAAGAAGACGGGGCTCATCATCGGCATTATCGCCGTCTGCGCCCTGCTCATCGGCGTGGCGCTCACCTATTTCCTGCGCGACCCCGAAGTGCAGATTATCACCGAGGAGGAGCAGCGCATACCGCCCGAGGTGGCCTATGCCAAGGCCATGAGCCTCATCAGTCAGGCCGACGCCGACTCGCTGCGCACCGGCATGGAGCTCATGGACAGCCTCAGCGGCGCCAACTACGTGCCCGCCATCTACCAGATGGCCTTCACCTACGGCTGGTACTCCGACTCCACCTCCGTGGCGCGCAAGGAGCTCCTCGGCATCGCCATCTTCACCAGTGGCGACAGCCGCTTCCTGCCCAAGGCCGACCGCTGGAGCAACAAGGCCGTGGCCCTGTTCACCAACATGCTCGAGCAGCGCGACTCGGCCTACGCCGCCCTCAATGCCGACGCCGCCTACCGCCTCGCCTGCTACTACGAGGTGCCCAACAGCATCTTCCAGCGCAACCCCGAAAAGAGCAAGAAGTTCCTGCTCACCGGCCGCGACTGGGCTCAGCTGGCCGGCAACGAACAGCTGCTGCAGCGCATCAACAACGGCCTGGAGCGACTCGGAGTGAAAACTAAATAAGGGTTCTACAAGAGAACCTAAGATATTTAGCTTGGTTACTTACCTTAAACAGAGAATATGAAACGAACAATTGTCCTTCTTTCCTCGCTGCTGCTCGGCATCACAGCGTCGCTGGCGCAGGTGGCGCAGTGGATTGTCCCACCAGCCTACGAGCACGTGGAAATGCCCGAGGGGGCCAGCATCGCCATCACCGACTCGGCCAACACCTACACCATCTGGAGCCTCAGCGGCAAGCGCCTCCACACCACCACCGACAACGTGTTCCCCCTGTCCGAGGGGATGCTCGTCACCACCAGCATCTACGACGACAAGATCAGCGGACTCTTCAACGCCAGCGGCACCGCCATCCCCTTCGAGCAGCTCCGCCTGGGCTGGGCCTATCCCTGCTACCACAACGGCTACCTGCTCGTCTTCGACGGCCACTACTTCTACTACATGAACACCAACGGCGAGGTCGTCAGCCAGGAATACGTCAAGGCCTACCCCTTCAGCCAGGGCTATGCCTCCGTCTTCTCCTACGAGAACGTGCGCAAGCAGAAAGACCCCTACCGCGAGTTCATCACCCCCGACCTGCAGCCCATCACCCTGCAGCTCGACGGCAAGCCGCTGAGCCGCAGCGACGACGTGGAGTTCATCTCCTCCGTCAACGACGAGGGGCTGGCCATCGTCGTGGTGAAGCGCAAGCTCTACTACTTCAACGCCAAGACACGCGAGCTCACACCCTGCTACCTGACGCCCGACGAGACCAACCCGAAGAACCAGCTCAAGCTCGACGGCGACGTGCAGTCGAGCACCACGTCGAAGAACGACTCCACCACCATGCGGGCCAAGTGCGGACGCGAGCAGGTCGTCATCACCTTCGACTACATCATGAAGCCCATCGCCGTGACCCACAGCCAGCAGCGCCATGAGTTCCTCTCAGCCCCCGACGTCATCCACAACCACTCCGACCACATGGCCCGCACGCCGGAGAACAACGTCAGCGGACCCTTCGGCCTCAGCTGGGACGGCAAGGAGGTGCTGCCGCCACAGTTCAAGGAGGTCAACCTCATCGTCGACGACAAGGCCATCGTCTGCCTCAACGGAAAGTACGGCCTGCTGCAGATGCACCCCAACGACCGCTTCCGCTTCAGCCTGAACAAGGGCGACGCCCTCGGCTTCCGCCACAAGCGCTTCGAGACCACCATCCGCCTCGACGTGCCGTCGTATGTACACTCCAACGCCACCACCATCGACATGGACGGCGTCGCCGGCATCCTCGTCGACAAGATCTCGCGCGAGACGAAGAACACCGAGTACGGCAACTACGTGCAGTACGACTGCGTGCTCGACATCCCCGAGGGCATCACCGACGAGCTCTCACCCATCAGCTTCACCGCCAACATCAACTACGACGGGCTGCGCGCCGTGCCCACGCCGTTCACCGCCAACGCCTGGCACAGCCAGTACTACAACGTGGAAATCAACGAGAAGGAGACCACCATCTCCAACGGCACCCTCGCCTTCACCTCCGACATCGACCCGAAGCGCCTGGCCGGCGAGGCCGTCTACCCCTACACCGTCACGCTGAACACCAACCTGCACTTCGAGCTGGTGGAGAAAGTCTCCGAGACGCGCTATAAATGGAAGGTCACGGGCCTGAAGGAGGGCATGAACACCATCAACGTGCAGATACAGGAGGATGGCTGTCCGCCCGCCGAGGTGAGCTTCGACGTGGAATACGTGAAGCGGTCGGCGAAGAGCGGCCCCGACAAGGTGGTGGTAACGAAGAAGAAGCCCAAGCCCCAGCCCGTACAGCAACACTTAGACGTCTGACAACTGCGTATGAAAATCAGTATTTCTGCAAAGACCGACGTAGGCCGCGGACGCGAGAACAACGAAGACGCCTACGCCTTCTGCCCCGACCTCTCCCACCCACAGTGGCAGCTCGAGCGCACCAAGGGCTACGTGCCCATGGGTCCGCTGGGCTCCCTCATCGTGGTGGCCGACGGCATGGGTGGCGCCAATGCCGGCGAGGTGGCCTCGGCACTGGCCACCGAGACCCTGAAGAAGACCTTCACCATCGAGGCCGCCACCGCCGCCGCACAGTCCGATGCCGCTGCACGCACGCTGCTCACCCAGGCCGTGAAGCAGGCCGACGAGGCCATCAACCTGAAGATGTTCGACAGCCCCGAGACCGCCGGCATGGGCACCACCATCGTCGTCTGCTGGATCACCGGCTCTAAGGCCTACGTGGCCTGGTGCGGCGACAGCCGCTGCTACCTCTACAACGACGAGGCGGGGCTAAAGCCTCTCACCAAGGACCATTCCTACGTGCAGGAGCTCATCGACCGTGGTGAGATTACCGAGGAGCAGGCCTTCACCCACCCCGACAACAACATCATCACCCGCGGACTCGGCGACTTCGACACGCAGGTGCTGCCCGACATCGCCATCACCCCGGTGAAGGCTGGCGACACGTTCCTGCTCTGCAGCGACGGCCTCTGCGGCTACTGCACCAACGAGCAGATAGAGCAGATAGTGGCCGACTGCGAGGGCAACACCGAGCGCACCGCAAAGGTGCTGCTGCAGAAGGCCCTCGACGTACCCGGCGACGACAACATCTGCATCGTCGTCACCCGTCTGCAGGACGATGATGCCGACGAGCAAGGCGGCTCAAAGCTCCGCCTCTTCCTGAAGAACATCTTCGGATAGCCTCTTCACCTGCCCACACCATTCGCTGTCGCCCCTCTTCCGCACGGAAGGGGGGCGACCTTTTTGCATGGTTACTTAAAGAAAAAACGTGAGGCTGCCCTTCGTGCCTATTCGCGGTTCCCGGGCCTTCGCATGCCCCCATATCGACGAACAAGCAGAGAACAGGGCTCGCCCCACGCACAGAAAATACATAAAGGGGGACCGTTTCACAACGCCCCCCCTCGCACACATTACATTGATTAAATTGAACCACTTCGATTAAAATAAAACAAACATGCTTCTATTGTCTCACGACAACATTAACAATGTGTCCATTACTGGAATGTCAATTTTAACGAATCTAACAAAAAATACATAGTATTCCCTTTTTTGGCGAATAAGCCAGCGTTCATTTTAATACTAAATCAACTAAATCACTGTTTGCGTTTATTGTATTCGGAGAATGCGTTACAGCTGCGGCAGGCAGCCGCTTCGTTCTGAATTTTCAAGTCAAAGAAATACGGTCATTCTTAACGATAGGCTTGCTTAATCCTCATCAAAGAATCCGCCGCCACGACGTGAATCACCACCGTCCTCGGGAGTCCAAGGCTCAGAAGGAGTGTCATTGGGACCTGCCTGACCTGGGTGCTGGTCGGTTCCACCAAACGACTGCGACGTCATGACGCTATCACCCTGAAGTTTCACAGCCTGAATCTCAGGCATCATGTAGAGTTTCTTTTCCACTTTGTTTTGATTTTAAAGAGTTAATTAAGTGCTACTTTCTGTAGTGTGTTTCTTTTGGAAACGCGGAGCGACTGCGGCTTGCAGCCGCTCCGCGTGAAGTATTCAGTTCTTAGAAACTGCTTTTATTGATTCTGTTTGCTGGATTTTGCTGCTTGCGTCAGCATTAATCCTCGTCAACCCATCCGTTGCCACGGCGGGAGTCGCCACCGTCATCTGGATCCCAGCCATCTCCGGGTTTATCACCAGGACCAGCCTGTCCCGGGGTCTCGCCATTTCCGCTAAGGGCCTGCATAACGCAATCGCCCTGCATCGTGACGACCTGAATCTCAGGCATCAAATAGAGTTTCTTTTCCATTTCTTTTCTCAGTTAGAAACTTTTGGTTCATTACTTCACAACGACCTTCTTGCCATTGTTGATATAGACACCCTTCTGAGTGGGCTGAG
>ODAI012198428.1_pt1 | contig 32301 bp, 23 predicted proteins | sample 1539321 | NCBI WGS metagenome assembly ODAI01 (sample SAMN02144231, study PRJEB22623) | gut metagenome | biome: sheep rumen | host: Ovis aries | place: New Zealand
AGAGCCCTTCTTGGGCAGCACGGTCATCAGCGGCTCGTCCTTCACATTGTCCACATAGGCCTCAATCTGGGCGGAGCGGGCGGCAGAAATGGCATTCTTCAAACCATCCTCCGTGGGATAGACGGCACCTTCCTTCTCGTTGTTGAAGTTCAGTACCACGAGGTTGGAGTCCTTCATCGACACGAGTTCCTTAATCACCATGTTGACGCCTTCCAGCGGTAGCATCGGCACGTATTGCTTCATCGTCTCGTAAGTGTAGTCGATGCTGGGGATGGGCTCGTTGGAAAGGAAGTTTTGCACATATTGGTTCACAAACTGGCTGTTGTAGCGTTTGTCTTTGTTCGAATATTGCTTGTCAAGCGAACTGGTATAGTTGGCTTTGAAACGGTTATACTCGGTTGGTGTGAAACCGAACTCGGCGGCGCGGCGAGCCTCGGTCAGCACCGTTGTGACAGCGGCTTCCATCTGTCCGTCCTTGGGCAGAATGTCCAGTTCGAAAGCGTCAACGGTCTTCGAGAGCACATATTGTCCGTCGCCAGCCGAGGCCTGAAGGAACGGGCTCTCGGGTTTCTCGGCATATTCGCGCAGGCGGTCGTTGAGCATCGAGAGGGCAGCGTTCTTCATGTAGTTGGTGAGGAGATAGACCAACGAACCCTTCAGCGAGTCGGGGAAGGCCTCGTGCTTCATCATGATGTCAACCAAGTTGACCTGCTGCTCCTTGTCTTTGTCGATGACGAAGATGGGCTCGGCATTGTCGGGAACGGGCTCTGTGGTTACCAGCGCGCGGTTCTCGGGCAGCACGATGGGCGAGAAGAGCGTCTTGATTTTCTGCTCTACCTTGTCCACATCCACATCACCCACGACGATGATGCCCTGATTGTCGGGACGATACCATTTCTCGTAATAGGCTTGGAGGAACGGGCGCTCGAAGTTGTCGATGATTTCCATCAGTCCGATGGGCATGCGGTGGCCGTATTTTGAGCCGGGATAGAGTTTCGGCAGGTCGCGTTCCAGCATGCGCATCTGGGCGCTGGTGCGCAGACGCCACTCTTCGTGAATCACGCCACGCTCCTTCTCAATCTCCTCCTGTTCGAGCAGCAGACCGTCAGCCCAGTCGTAGAGGATGAGCAGACACGAGTCGACGATGCTCTCGCGCGTGGTGGGAACATTGCTGATGTTATAGACCGTCTGGTCGATGGAGGTGTAAGCGTTCAGGCCGGTGCCGAACTTCACGCCGACACTCTCGCACCAGCGCAGCAGTTCGTTGCCCTTGAAGTGCTTCGAGCCGTTGAAGGCCATGTGCTCCAAGAAGTGGGCCAAACCGCGCTGGTCGTCGTTCTCCTGAATGGAACCCACCTTTTGGGCGATGTAGAACTCAGCGCGATTCTCCGGCCAGTTGTTGTGGCGGATGTAATAAGTCAGTCCGTTGTCCAGTTTGCCGATTCTAACATCGGGGGCTTTGGGGATGGAAGGCATTTCCATCTGAGCCATCACCGACATCGTGCCGACGATGGTAAGCAGCAGAGCTGCAAAGAGTTTCTTCATTTTCATATCAATTTTGATGGTTTTCAATTTGTGTGCAAATTTATCTCTTTTTTCCCAATTAGACGCAGCGATTGCCCAAAAACTACACCATTCTTCCATTTTTTTTCTTTTATTATCACATTGTTCTGCGGTAAAAGATATGGAGTGATGATGTCAGTTGTGGCAAATGGTCTTCTCAAAGGACAGCTATGGTCTGGTAAAATAAATTATTTTACCGACCAAAATAATTTATTTTACTTTGCAAAATAATTTATTTTACCGAGTAAAATAATTTATTTTACTTTGCAAGATGTATGCTTTGACAACGCTATATGTATGCTCTGACAGCATCAGAAGCATGCTTTGACAACATCAGGTGCATGCTTTGATGGATTTGCCGCCTGCGGTTGCGGGTGTGATTCACTTTTTCTTGTTTCTCGGATGGTGCTCGAGAATCTCTTTTCTGAGTGTCGACGTGTCGATGTGGGTGTAGATTTCGGTCGTTCCGATGCTCTCGTGCCCCAAGAGCGCCTGAATCACACGGAGGTCGGCTCCACCCTCGAGCAGCGCCGTAGCAAACGAATGGCGCAGGGTGTGGGGTGAGATGGTTTTCGCAATGCCTGCCGCTTCGGCTTGCCGCTTGATCATGATGAGAATCATGGTGCGCGTGAGGTGGGCTCCGCGACGGTTGAGGAAAACGTAGTCTTCTTCGCCTGGCTTGATGACCATCAGGTTGCGAACGGAGCGCCAGTTGTCGAGCTCGTGGATGGCTCTTTCCGAAATGGGCACGAGTCGCTCTTTCGAGCCCTTTCCCAATACGCGAATATAGCCTTCTTCGAGGAAGAGGTCGGAGTATTTGAGGTTGACCAGCTCGCTGACGCGCAGGCCGCAGGAGAACAGCACTTCGATGATGGCGCGGTTGCGATGGCCTTCGTTGGTGGATAGGTCGATGGAGTCTTCGAGTTGGTCCACTTCTTCGGTGCTCAGCACTTCAGGCAGGTGCTCGCCCAGACGGGGCGACTCGAGGAGTTCGGTGGGGTCGTTGTCGATGTATCCGTCGAGAAGCAGATAGCGGTAGAACGAGCGCACGCCGCTCAAGATGCGCGCTTGCGAAGTGGGGCCGATGCCGAGTTCGTGGATGGTGGCGGCAAAATGCTGCAGGTCTTCCAACTTCAAAGCCAGCGGCTCTTTGCCTTCGCGCTCGCAATAGTCGAGCAGATGGCGGAGGGCGTGTTGGTAGGCTTCCAGCGTGTTGGGCGAATAGTTGCGTTCCAGTTTCAGATAGCGCACGTAGCTTCGCACGATATTTCTGGCCGTTTTCTTGTCTTTTTCCATTCTTTTTGTTACTTTTGCGCAAAGTTAATAAATTAAATTCAGAATTCATAGTTCATGATTCATAATTCATTATTGGTATGAAGAAGATTCAAATCATCAACGGACCGAACCTGAATCTGTTGGGCACGCGTGAGCCAGGCATCTACGGCTCGTCGTCGTTCGACCAGTTTCTGCCCACGCTTCGCGCCAAGTTCCCCGATGTGGAGATTGCCTATTACCAAAGCAACGTCGAGGGCGAGTTGATCAACAAGTTGCAAGAGGTGGGCTTCGAGGCAGATGGCATCGTGTTCAACGCAGGTGCCTACACCCATACGAGCATCGCTCTGCAAGACTGTATTCGCTCGTTGAAGAGCCCTGTGGTGGAGGTTCATATTTCCAACGTGCACAAACGCGAGGAGTTCCGCCATCGCTCGATGATCTCGTGCGCTTGTCTGGGCGTGATTGCCGGCTTCGGGCTCGACTCCTATCGGTTGGCTGTTGAGGCGTTGTTGGCGATTTAGTAAATCGAAGAATTGTTCTCGATGAAGGACGAGTTGCAGGATTACATCCTTGCGCATATAGAGCCCGAGCCCGACTATCTGTATCGGCTTTGGCGCGCCACGAATGTTCACACCATTCATGGACGAATGGTGAGTGGCCATTTGCAGGGTCGGTTGCTGAAGATGTTGGTGCAGATGATTCGTCCGAAGAACATTTTGGAAGTGGGGACGTTCAGCGGATATAGCGCTATCTGTATGGCTGAGGGGCTGGAGGAGGACGGTCGCGTCTACACGTTCGAGGTGAACGACGAGATGGAGGATTTCACTCGGCCTTGGATTGAGCAGTCGCCTGTGGCCGATAGAATTGATTTTCGCATCGGAGACGCTAACAAACTGGCGCCACAGTTGGGTATCGAGTTCGATATGGCTTTCATAGATGGCGACAAGCGGACGTATGTGGAGACTTACGAGACGGTGTTCCCTCTGCTCCGCAAAGGCGGTTTCTTGTTGGCTGACAACACGCTTTGGGACGGCCATGTGGTTGACGAAACATATAGCAGCGACCATCAGACGCGCGGCATCAACCTTTTTAACGAGCATGTGGCTGCCGACACTCGAGCCGAGCAGGTGATTCTGCCGTTGCGCGACGGACTCACCATCATCAGGAAAAAAAGAGCATAAAGGGCATAAAGTGGAGTGGAGGGGTTTAAAGAGACAAATGCTGAAGTAATGTCCCTTTATGCCCTTCCACTCCACTTTATGCCTTTTAAACTTTTATTGCTCCCTAGCGATGACCGTACTTTCAGAGAAATAATACTCACGCAGAGGCTTGCTGATGGCTTTTCCCTTCAAAGTGATTTTCTCTTGCAACTTGATGTCGGCCGATGAGGCTCCCACTTTCACGACAAACGTGCCTGGGCGAACGTTCCATTGGCGCTTGCCTTCGTTGGTGTAGAAGCCGAACTGCTCGGTATACAGTTTCACCTTCACCGTTTTCGTTTCACCAGGTTCGAGCGACACGCGGGCAAAGCCTTGTAGTTGGATGGGGCGAATCTGTTGGCTTTCTTCGGTAGGCGAGAGATAGATTTGTGCAATCTCATCTGCTGCCATCTTCCCCGTGTTCTTCACTTCAAATGAGAGGGTCACACTTTTGTCTGTCGTAGAGGCTGTGTTGTCCACTTGCAGATTCTTGTATTCGAACGTGGTGTAGCTCAGACCATAACCGAAAGGCCACTGCACACGTGGGTCTTGCTTTGCCGAGTAGTTGTAGCAAAGGGGTTCGTATACCTCGGTATTGGGATAACTGACTGACAGTTTTGCGGATGGCGACACTTTTCCGTAGAGAATATCGGCCACAGCGTTGCCACCTTCCTCGCCTGGATACCAAGCCTGAATGACGGCGGCACACTTCTCAGCGAGACCAGAAATCACCTGCGCTCTGCCTCCAAAGACAACTAGCACCACGGGTTTTCCCGTGCTGATGAGTTCTTCGACATACTGTTCTTGTTTTCCAGGCAAACGAAGTCCTTTGCGGTCGCGGTTCTCACCACAAAGCATCACATTCTCACCTACGGCTGCGACAATCACATCGGCTTGCTTGGCCCATTTAAGGGCTTCAGCCTTGTCGGCTTTTTCGCCAGCATCAACTTTTCGGTGCAGAATTTCGTATTCCCAAGCGCGCTCGTCGCCTTCAACGGCATATTTGGTCTCGATTTCTTCTGTCCAGTCGCAACCACGTTCATACATCACATTTGTGCCTTCGGGTATCTTGGCTTTCATGCCTTCCAATAGTGTTACGACATGCGGATGGTCGAGGTCGGTTTCCACTTTCTTCCAGAAATAGGTCATGGCTGGGAAGGAATAGTCGCCACACATTGCCCACATGGTGTTGGCGTTGGGACCAGTTACAAGGATGTTCAACTTAGAGTTTTGGGCATTGGCCTTTGAGCCGTCGAGCGGAAGAATTCCATTGTTTTCGAGCAGCACTACTGACTGCGTGGCGATGTCGTAAGCCGTCTGACGCTCTTCGGGAGTGTCAAGTTTGATTTCTTCAGGATTCCATTGGTAAAGATAGGGTGCTTGTCCAAAGAGTACGGGATGGTCCTTCTGGATGATGTCATTCAGCAATCCTGCCCGCAACTTATACCTGAGCACATTTTTCACCGCACGTTCCAGTACTTCCTGTTTCACCAATCCTTTGTCTATTGCCTCTTGCAAATATTGATAGTTCTCTCCCCTAGGGAAATCGACATCACAACCACCATTGATGGCAGCAGCAGCCTTTTCTACGGGACTCTGCAAACCAGGCAATTGGTTGATGGCGGTATAGTCGCTTACCACCATCCCATCGAAGCCAAGATAGTTGCGCAGGATGTCTTTGAGAATCTTGCTGTTGGCCACACAGTTCACGGTATCGCCATTTTCATCTAGCATGGCATGATAGCCTGGCATCAGAGCGCGGCTGCCCGCCAATCGTATCATCGCCTCGTGGGGCATCAGGATTTCTTCCATCAGTTCCTTCTCATCGGCATTGCCGCCACCTCCATAGCCCAGATAGTGCTTGGAACAGGCACCTACGCCTTGTGACAAGTCCTGAAAATCTTGTTGCAAGCCTCTGACAAATGCCACACCCATCACAGCTGATAGGTAGGCGTCCTCGCCATATGACTCCTCGAGGCGGTTGAAACTTGGCGTGCGACATACGTCAACCATCGGTGAGAGCGACAGTACGCCACCCATCTTGCGCATAGCGATACCTGTCTGGTGCGTTTTTAGCTTGGCCAATTCGGGGTTGAACGAACATGCTTGGCCTATTTGTTGGGGATAGATGGTGGCGTCTCTAGTGTTGATGCCTGATAATACTTCCTCATGAAATAGCGCAGGAATTCCATTGGGCGTGTTTTCCATCAGCCAATCTTGGACGGCTTTCACGCGGTCGCGCAGTTCATTGGGATTCATCGGTTTCTGACTGGCATACTGCGAGAAGTGCCCGATGCCATTGGGAATCAATTGCCGGCATTTCGCGGTGTCCAACTGTCCTTGCTCGTTGAAGAGTTCATCCATATACATACTTCTCAACTGAGCAATACGTTCTTCTTGCGACATTCTGCCGTAGAGTTCATCTATCTGCTGCTCCATGTCTGTGGAGTTGCATCCCATTAAAAGTGCTGCCATGCACATCATTGCCATTTTTCTCATATTTGTTTTGTTTGCTTAATATTCAAAGAATTCAAGGTGCTATGGAGTAGACATAGCGCATGTGGGGACCTTCGACAGTGATGAGGCCTGTTGCGTTCTCAAGCACATGTTTCATGTCGTCGATAATTCCGCTGCCTGAACGTTTTACAAAAGCCTCCTTCATGGTCCAAAGGCGGGTGAACATCACACTGGGACGGTCGGTTTCTGCTATCATCTTTAATTCTCGGTCGTTCATCACGTGTCGCGCCACTTTTTCTTTGTATCTTTCCACACTTTCCACATCAACGCCAATAGGGTGGTCGCTGATGGCACAAATAACCGCTTCCTTGCAATGGCTTAGGTTGAAATGGATGTCTGGATGCCCGATGATGGAAGGTTTCCCGTGTGGTCCATATTCAAATATGGGCTTCTCGGTGATGCCATATAATTCGCGAAGCCCTTGGCAAAGCAATATGTAGGCAGCTGCACATGTTCGTTGCCCCAACTCGTGCTTGTATTTGAGTGCCTCTTCCCGTCGTTGGTTGGATAGTTGAAGAAGAGCTTCATTTAGGTCGAAGTCGTAGATATGGTCGTTAATGTAAATGGAGATCATGTCTAGAAAGATTGTTTAGCAACGCAAAAATACAAAATTCTTATGAGATAATAAAGCTATTTGGGAACATTAACGCAATAGGTAGCTAAAAATGATGTCCATCTGAAGGTGGGTGTCTGTAGTTGATGTTTTCTTATAAAACAAAATGACCGACGCAATTCGATGCGCCGGCCATTTCCTATTTGTTTTCGTTTTCTTCTATTAATTAATGGTAGTCTTTTCTTCGACTGGCTCGAGAACGAATACCACAACACGGTTCCACTCGTTCTTGCGATCGTACGGCTGGAGGGTGTCACCCTTGTAGTCGATGCGCAGACGGTTGGGGTTCACACCGTACTCGTTGACGAGCATGTTGAACACTGATGTAACACGGCGCTTTGAGAGTCGCATGTTGTAAGCGGGATAAGCGGTCTCAACGTCAGCGTAACCACAGATGACAACGTTCATATCAGGATGAGACTTGATGTAGTTGGCCACAGCCTCCACGTTGCGCTTCTGGATGTCGGAAATGAAGTACTTGTCGATGGGGAACGACACGGTCATGTCGAGGATGCGCTGCTGCAGAATCTTTCCGCGACGGTTCTTGGCATCTTCAAGATCGCGACGTGTTTGGTTGATCTTGTCGTTGAGGTCACCCAATCCAAGGTCATCACCCACATTTCTGTACTTGAAGCGACGGTCGCCATAGTGATCTTTGAAGTGATAGTTCAAACCGAACATACCAGTTGTGTAGCCATCGTACTTATCATCGTAACGCATACCATCGAATGCATCGTCAGTTGCATGTATCAAAGCCTCAAATGTGAGGTCGAGGCTATTGTTGAGTTTGTACCAAAGGCCGAGACCTGCTCTTACTGAGAAGAAAGTGCGCTTTGTGTTGTCGATAGCACCTGAAACAACGTTGTAGTCGAATCCTTTGATAGCATCGATTTCATCGGTGTCGAAACCATTGGTATGTGTGAAACCAATACCAAAGATACCGAGCAAGTTGAGTCGACGGCTTTCCTTATAGCGGCTGAAGATGTTTGTCAGGTTGGGCAGAGCGTCGATATAGCCGTTGATGTTCTTGATTTTATAGAATCCATCACCGTCGTATAGCCCTTTGGCCTTCACGCGGTCGATAGCAGACTTTTCTGCTACGCCAGTTGTATTCATGTAGTATCCAGCAACACGTACACCGAACTCAGGTGAGAAGAACTTACCGAGCGATACACCACCACCGATATGGTGAGCACCGAGCTTGAAGTATTCGCGCGGGCGCATATTCTCAGAAAGTCCGCTGGTGGGACCTACATGAATACCAATATACATGTTGTCCAGGAACGTGTAATGTTTGAGTGATGTGACGCTGTCTTCTTGTACGGCAGGATTTGCCCACGAAGCGAACGGCATGGCCATCATGAGGGCCATCATCGTAATCTTTATCTTGTTCATATTAGATATTCCTTTCTCTTTGTGATTATTTGTTTCCTTCGTTGATGTATACGATTACGCGAGTAACGGCCTTGTCCAAAGCCTCAACCACAGAAGCATCTTTCTCGATGTGGATGCGCTGAGCGGGAATCTGGTAATCGTTGATGAGCGATTGCTTGATGGTGTTAGCACGTTCGTTGAAGAGGTTCTCGTTGCCAGTCTTTCCACCGAGGACGGTGATGAAGAGGTCGGCCTGGTTGTTGAGTTTGCGCATTTCCTCAACAGCAGTGAAGACGTTGACTTCCTGCAGTTCGTCGATGTTGGAATCGTTGTCGCTGAACGAAACAAGTACATTCACCTGCTTGCTGTTCACGTCTGGCTTCTTCTTGGCGAGCTCCTCTGCCAATTCTGCACGCAGACGGTTGAGCTCGTTGTTCAAAGCATTGAACTCAGAGAGGTCGCGGCGTACGTAAGCGAACTTGTAAAGACCGTCGGTCTTGTTCTTGAAGTGGAAGTTCAGGCCGAGGAATGCGTTCACGTGACCATCCCAACGCTTGTGAGTCAGCACTCCGTCGTAAGCGTCGTCTACCCAGTTGTTGGAAACTTCAAGGCTCAGATCCACTTTCTCACTAAGACGGAAAAGTGTCTGGATACCTACACGGAAACCAAGCAGAGTTAGAGCGTCAGTCTTGAAACGGCTGTCGTTGGGGTTCCAGTCGCGCTTGCTATAACCGAAGGTCTGTTCGCCACCGATACCGAGGAAACCGATGAGGTTGAAGAAACGGTCTTCTTTATATCCAGCCCACATGTTTGTGATGTTGAACAATCCATCTCCATAAAGGCCAAGTGCCTGGAAGTGGAAGGGTTTGTAAGCAGGATTAGTGATACCACGGTTGTTGTTGTACATCAGTTGTGTGCGCAGTCCCACAGAGGGAGAGAGCCACTTACCGAGATTGAGGGCAGCTGATGGGCGCAGGTGGTCGATGAAAGAACCTTCTTTCTGGTTACTACCCCAGTTGTAGAGTCCACCGATTTGAATGCCTCCGAACCAGTTGTCCCAGAAGCCGTATGTCTGCAGGATTTGTGCGTCTTTTCCTGTCTCAGAAGAATCGAGCCAATAGACTGTCTGATCGTTATTCTGGGCCTGCACAGTTGTCGTCATGGCCCAAAGTGCTGCAAAGGCAGCTATGTATTTCATACGAATCATACTCAATGAATAATCTTTTAGTTGTCCTATATATATAATAATGTATTAGAAGAGGAACGTGCACATGTTCATTCCGTCTTTCTCATAGAAGAAAATGTAGCGCCAGCTCTTTGCTCCAGCATGCTTGGCATACTTGATGCTTGACACATTGCTCCATGTGGGGTCAACATCGGTGCTGTAGATTTCTTTGTTCTCTTTGCAACCGGCTTTGAATCCCTCGGCGCGGAAGCGGTTCTGTGCCTGTTTGTCAGGGAAGACGAGTGTGATGGTGATGGGAGTATATTTCCCGTTACCGTTTTCACAAAGGTCAAGGTTCAAACAACGCGGTGCATTGCCTTCTTTTGTGTAGCTTTCGGTCATGTGGCCCTTCTTGTAGGTGACTCCATCAGCCCATACGTAATAGATTTCAGACGGCTCAGTTACATCGTAAATGAGCTTTAGGTTTGCATTTTTGGCATAGTCGTGGTAGTAGTTGAGCGACTCGCCTTTGGCCTGGAAGTTCATCAATTCAAGGAAAGGCTTGAAATGAAAATCCTTGGCGGCCTTCGTTTGTGCAAATGTCATGCTGGCGCATGCCAAAAGCACCACAGTCAAACAAATGAATCTTTTCATATTAATTAATTAAATTTTGAATTATTTTTTGCAATAAAAATGATATATCGGCTGCAAAGTTAATAAATTCATTTGAATTATCTACTTTTTGCTTTTACTTTTTTTGTTTTTAGTGTTTAAATCGCACTATTTCTATAGGTTTTCAATACAAATTGAATGTATTTTGCAAATCTATAGGCATTTTATAGAAGTATGAATCCTTCTATTTTTTTGCAAAGCCATTGCAGACGGTGTTGTGTGTGTCCGCCCGCAATGGCTTGCAATATTCGCCTCACTAAGCGATTATAGAAAGGAATTTAATCCTACTTCCAAGGATTCACTAGGTTGTCTTCGCTGAAGATTTTGCCCAATTCCTCATGCATTTCCTGCTCCTCTTCGAAGCGGATTTGCATTTCTTTGGCATCACCCGTATTCCAAGGTTGTGAGTTGTTAGCCTCATCTCCCCACAGGAGTTGATCCTTGCAGCGAACTTTTACTACTTCCGCTTGCGGCTTTTGATATTCTTTTTTCATAAGTCGGTTCCTCCTGTTTATTATTTGACAATTACTTTCACATTATTGATCATGTAGATACCTGCGGGCAAGTTCACGGTCTTCGTGTCGCCAGCGTTCAAGTCAACTCGCTTCATGCTCAAACCACTCAACGTGTTGATGTTCACATCTTGAGCACGAGAAGCTGACATTGTCACGATTCCCTTTCCAGCTTTCACAATCAAATCAGCATCTGCAGCATTTGAAATGCCAGTAGGTGTGTCATTGATAAATGGCTCATCGAAGGAGATGTCGAACCAGCTCATAGTCTTGGCACCGCTTGTTCCTCCTGTTCTTGTGTAAGTATATACACCACGGAACGGATAGATATAGAGGTATTGATTGAGATTACCATCTTTATCCTTCATACTCATCTTGCGGAGATCCAAATACTTGTTATTAGCGAAGTAGAAGACATCTTCCGACTCAGCACGGTCGAACTTGGCACCTGAGAATGTTGCTTTATTGGTGAATTTGTAACTGTAGCTGCTAAATGTTGCGCTAACATCTTCCTCACCAGTATGGAGCCAACCTGTACCATTAGGATTATCTTCACCCTCGATATTTGTGGCTATAATCTTTGCACCCTTCTCGGCAACAACGAATGAGAAGTCATCGTCATCATCAGCGCTCGTAGATTCCACATTAATCATATAAGGCGTGTTGGCTTCTGCTATCGCGGTAGTCAGCGGTGTGAAGAATGCTGTACCATGATCGACAGAACTTCCACTTACCAAACTCATTGTAGCACCAGACTTCATTTCATTCACAGAGAACGAGCATGCGGGTGTGTCGCCAGGATTCGTGTGAACACCACCTTCCAAACTCAATGTGAACGGTACCATGAGAGTTGCCAACTTAGCTTGTCCATTCAGATCGTCAGAAATCTTACGCTCATAAGTGACCGTGTTGGCGGGGTCAATCTGTATATCGTACTTCGAGTAGAACGGCTGCTTGTCAGTCAACACAATGTTGTTTGCAGCACGGAACGAATTGATATCTGGCTCATAGAAGGCAAAGTTGTCGAGCTGTGTGGAAATGTCTGAAGGCAGGTATATCAATGCGTTTGTTCCCAAACCTTCCATCAGGTGCTCAAGGGTAGCAGGCGTGGGCTGTCCATCCTCTGTCTTGATATAGTTGTAAACACCAATCAAATCGCTACAGTCGATATAGAGAATCTGATCTCTTGAAGTTGGAACTTCGCCAGTAGCTGTCTCGTTCTCTGCATCAATTGCAGCTTTGATAGCATCATTAATTTCTTTAACAGTCAGATAACCTGTAACGAAATCTCCAGCCTGTCCATTATCAAGAATCTCCTTTGTTTTAAGCTTTAAACCAAACTGAGCTTCCTCGCCCTTCACTTCATTACCATCTTCATCTTCTGTGAGATAGAGGGCGCTGTTGTAAACCTTTGTCCATTCAAGGGCAGGATAGTAGGATTTAGCAACGGCCTTCACATCCATGCGATAGAAGGCATAGAAACGGTGCTGCCAATTGTTTGTTGGTGCGATGTTGTAACGTGTTTCATCAGCAGTGAACACGAAGAACGAATCTACAGATTGTGTTCCATTGCCAGCAATCACTTGACATTTTATGAAGTTTCCTATTGCAGGAGTTGCGCCATCAGGATTTGGATAATTGTTGAGATATTTGCTTACAGAGAAAGGATACTCCTCAAGATAAGCATATTCTTCTTCATTGTCAATTCCCAAGTCTTCTGCATTGTTGAATTTATAGCGAACGTTACCTGCAGTAGCGGTAAACACTTTGTTTTCATAACTTGCATCAGGACTATATTTTGTCTTGTCGTACAATCCACCATTTACAGGGAAACCATCAACACCTGCCACGGTGTTACCGCTAACAGCTTTGAAATAGTCAGAGGTTACGAAACTGTAGCGTGCATTCGTCAAACTTGCGGTTTCTCCCCAATAGGTCTTGTCACCATAGTTGCTATACAAGTCGGCGAAACTAATATCCATCGTTTGGCCAACCAAATCGTTGGGGACATAGAAAATGAACGAGCCTCCACTCACCGAGAAGTCACTGGCCGTGAATGTCTGTGACATCTGCAGTTTCTTAGGAAGGTTCTTACATTCAACCAACATGTTGTTGATATAGGGGTTCAAGGCTTGAAGTTTCAAGGTGATTTTTAACAGAGCCTGTTTGCCCTCGCCCAAGCCTGTGATGGAGAACTTGATGGCGTCATTGTTCAGATTTTCAAGTAAGACGTAATTTTCATTACTTTTTGCTTTGGCTTCAGTCACTTCGACACTCTTGCTTCTATCGATGGTCTCTCCTGTCTTCTGATCCCATATATTTAATGTATAGGTTCCTGGACTATACTTACAGGTCGTAACTGTATGGCCACCCGTCTGATATACACTGAAAGGTAAATAATTCAGCGCATCTTTCACCACTTGGGGTTGACCTGTAGGGGTTCCATTAGCAGTGACTACAGCCTGCATATTGTAGTAATTCAATCCATCACTATAGTAATAGATATTATTACCATCTTCAGTCCTCAAATTAAATCTGGATTCGGGATCTGTACTCCAAGATAGAGTGCGGGTGTCTCCTTCTCCGTTACATGAAAGATATCGACGGTTGGTGGCATTATAGTAAATATTGCCATCGTTATCCATATGCCACACAGGACGATTGTTGTTGCCATATTGAGCGAATTGAAGGTTCTCACCCAAATAATAACGCGTCGTAGTTGCACTGGTACCTGTTGTTGTCACACGGTCATATACTATATAGAATCCATTGGGAATGGTCTTTGTAATATTAGTGGCATCCTTCCACAGATACTCTATCTTGGCACCAACGATTCTATAACCAATAGGAGCCTCATTACCTGAAGACGTGTGGATGGTAACAGGGGGCTCTACAAAGTAGGTGTCGTTTTCAAAAGCAAACAAATGCTCGGCATTTTCTCCCGTTCCCCACTGTACGGGGTAGATATGTGGGGTGATGTCTCCTTCGTCATCTGATTCCAACTCGTAAGGAACACCATTTTGCACAGCCCGCTCTTGATAAATGTATGTGTAGGCCTTAAGGTCTGTCACATTTCTGAAGTTATATGAGAAGAATGTATAATCGTCCTCTCCTTCATGCCCTTCCTGCGACAACTCTGACATCTTGCCAATGTCGATTTTGTTCGTGGGGAATGAAAAAGAAACTACTCTTCTAGCGTGGTCAACTTCAGAGGGCTCTGCTGGTGCATCGAAATCTCCCTCAGCCGTGAAAAAGATGTGGAACGACTTGATGGAGAGTCCATAGTGCGTGTAATTCTTTACAAGTCTGAAATAGAGCTGGTTGGTTCCTTCAATTTTGTGGCGCGAAATCGTGAATTCCTTACCGTTATCTGCATCGGTTGCGTCAATATTGATGTCACCGTTATTTTCTGCCGTAGCAAGGATAGTGGATCCGATATCGGCCGGTTCAATTTTCCTTACATCATTGATGTTGTAATTACCTTGAGTTGCCGGGCTGTTCGTTCCGTCATAGGTCCAAGGTGTTGTTTCATAAAAACGCATCGTACCATAACGGACACCGTTGACCAATTCGTTATCGTTTTGATTGCCATTCAAATGGTGAAAGGCATCGTGTCCGCTACCTGTGTTTTTGCCAGGAGCATAGTCCACACCAACCAAGTTGTTGACCAAGACAAGGTCGTAACCCGTGATGCGGTAACCCTTTGGCAAAGAGACAACAAGGAATGATGGTCTGCGACCTCCAACGAGAGTCAGCATTCCATTCCGCTCACCGATTACCGTTGACGGCTGGGAAATCTCTCCAGATTCGTTGATGGCATCGCGGTCGCTTCCTGTCATTGACAGAGCCAACTGCTCGTGACGCCACAAAGCCCCCAAGCCAAGAATAAAACCAGAGTCGTCGGCAGATGACACAGAAGTCACCACACTACCCGATCCAGGTCTGATGTACACATCCTGCGCCTTCACCTGCGTCGCACCCAACAAAAGTGCAACGAGGGTGAGGATGGTTCCTAAGAATCTCCCTCTCCACGTTTGTGGGGGATAAAAAGTAATTCTTTTTTCCATTGTTAATTCCTTTCTTATTTTTTTAGTTTTTAATTTTTTATATTGTTTTCTCTACGTTTGATTCGTCGCGTTAGGTTGGCCCGCTGGGAGTGGTTTGCCCTTCGGGCGCGTTCATACAATATATATATTCTCGTGCAAAGATAAGGAAAAATAGAATACGATGCAAGAAAAACTTTAATTTTTTGTGAAAAAAGTGCGATTTTCTTTAAATTTGGTATAAAAAGTGAGAGTTTTTGCTCGAAATGACACTATTTCCGCTCTCACTGAGAGTTGCAGAGTGCAAGGAGTGGGGAGTGTTTCGGGAATAATATACAAGTAGGCCCATTCGGACAAAGAGCGGCCTACAGGGCCAATCCGCTTATAGCCCAGGGCAGCGCCCTGGGTGATGTTGCGTGTGAGAAGGGCGCGCTGTAAGTGCAAAAGCCCTCATTCGCTTTAAAGCCACAGCCTTTCCCGTTTATGCTTTTGCCCCTGTAGGGCGTTAGTTTGCTGCCAATTCTTCCCCAGGGCGATGCCCTGGGCTAGTTGCTGCTGCCCCTTCAGGGTGTTTCGGGGCAACTGCTAATTTTTTACCATTTTTAAACTAATGGAAAAAAAAGAACTCTCTGGTGCTCTAATTCTTGACAGAACGACATTAATTATTATGAAATATCGTGACAAAATTTGTCTGAAGAATTTTGTATTCTAGCTGATGAAAAAGGGTGAGTTTGCGTTTTGGAGTTCCATTTTTGGACTTTCGAGTCGTCAGTTGCCCTCTTTGAGGTTGTCATTTGTGGTCTTTGACGCTGTTAGAAGTGGCTTTTGAGCCGCTCATTTGCCGTCTTTGACAACCTCATTTGTGGCTTTTGACCCTTCAAAAAGCCGCTTTTTACTTGGTTGGAAAATGTAAAGAAATCGGAAGGTGCTGAATGTCAGGCTTTTGTGAGAAGTGTGAAAAATGTGCATTTTTTGTACTTGGGGTGGAGTTTGCGGAAAAGACAGACGTTTTGAGGGGTGAAAATTCGGAATTTTCTTGACAAAACGGATTGCATAATGAATTCGAAATACGGATTGAAAGAATGTGTGTCGTTTGTAATTATTTGAAAAAAAAGTGGGCCAAAAGTTGTATAGTTATATAACTTTTTGTATCTTTGCACACGATGAAACGAATCGTTGCTTACAAGAACTACTTTCGAGAGTTTATGGAAAGGCTCTCGGAGCTGGAGCGCGGAAAAATCAAGCGTGCATTATTGTTGTTTGAGACGGAAGACAAAATTCCTCGTCACTACATCAAGTATGTGCGTGATGGGGTCTATGAATTCCGGGTTACTTATGGCAATAAGGAGTTTCGATTGTTTTTTATATACGATGGTGATACGATAGTTGTTTTGTTCAACTGCTATACAAAAAAGACAGAAAAGGCGCCTAAGCGCGAAATAGAAAAAGCTATAAAACTAAAGGAGGAATACAAAAATGGAAGAAAATGAAGTGATTTATGATGTAAGTGCTGAGTTGGAGAAGGAGTTCGGCCCTAAAGGCTCTGCAAGCAGGAAGGCAGCTGAGGATAAGGCTTGGGAAGAGTACAATGCCCAAATTCTTCTTGATGCAAGGAAGCAAGCGGGGCTTACCCAGGAGGAACTTGCCCAGCGAATTGGGGCCAACAAAGGCTATGTGTCCAGACTTGAGCGTGGATTGACTATCCCTACAGTATCTACACTCTATCGCATTGCAGCAGCAATGGGGTTGACCGTAGAACTGAAACCTATTTCGTAGAGCGAAAAAGCGTGGAATTTGGCAAAAATACACCTTAATATATAAAAAATGGGCAAAAGGTTTTGTCAATTCAGTTTTTTTGCTTACCTTTGCACCGTTCAGTGGAATGAGGGGCTCCCCGAGAGCTCCTCATTTCTGTTATAAATTTATTTGCAGACGTATATGATTGACAAGAATGTCGTAAGAGAAATTGTTGAAGAGTGGCTGAAGGACAAGGAGTATTTCCTGGTTGATATTGAGATCAGCGCTGATGACAAGATTGTAGTTGAAATCGACCACGCAGACGGTGTGTGGATTGAGGATTGCGTGTCGCTGAGCCGTTTCATTGAGGAGCGTTTGGACCGCGAGGAGGAGGACTACGAGCTGGAGGTTGGTTCGGCAGGTTTGGGCCAGCCGTTCAAGGTTCGCCAGCAGTATGTGAATTTCGTGGGCAAGGACATTGAAGTGCTCACGTTGGAAGGCAAGAAGCTGCAAGGTGTGTTGAAGTCGGTTGACGGCGACAACTTCACCATTTCCGTGAAGGAGAAAGTGTATTTGGAAGGCAAGAAACGCCCTGTGATGGACGATGTGGACTATACATTCGCGATGGATGGGGTGAAATACACGAAGTATTTGATTTCTTTCAAATAAAATCAAGAATTAGGGAATTATAGCATTTCCCCAAATGCTTGCACTAAGAATGATAGCTTTTCCCGCTTTGCGGCCAGCGACTGTTGGTTCTCAAATTCTTGACATAAAAAAGATTGTAATAGAATAATAAAAAATAAATTCATGGCAACAAAAAAAGAAGAAACCGTTAGCATGGTCGATACCTTTCGTGAGTTTAAAGAGACGAAGAACATCGACCGTACCACGCTTGTGAGCGTGCTGGAGGAAAGTTTCCGTAATGTGCTGGCGAAGATTTTCGGCAGCGACGAGAACTTTGATGTGATTGTGAACCCCGACAAGGGAGACTTTGAGATTTACCGCAACCGTATGGTTGTGGCTGATGGCGAGGTGGAAGATGAAAACAAGCAAATCGCCTTGAGCGAGGCTCAGAAGATTGAACCCGACTACGAGGAGGGTGAGGAGCTGTCTGAGCGCGTAGACTTCACAAAGTTCGGCCGTCGCGCCATCTTGAACTTGCGTCAGACACTGGCTTCGAAGATTCTGGAGTTGGAGCACGACTCGCTTTACAACAAGTACAAGGACCGCGTGGGACAGATTGTTTCGGGCGAAGTGTATCAGATGTGGAAGCGCGAGGTGCTGCTTGTTGACGACGAGAACAACGAGCTGATTCTGCCGAAAGCAGAGCAGATTCCTGCCGATCAATACCGCAAGGGTGAGACTATCAGAGCCGTCATCTTGCGTGTGGACAACGAGAACAACAACCCGAAGATCATCTTGAGCCGCACCAACCCCCTGTTCTTGCAGCGTTTGCTCGAGGCTGAGGTACCTGAGATTAATGATGGGCTGATTTCCATCAAGCGCATCGCCCGTATGCCTGGTGAGCGTGCCAAGATTGCTGTTGAGAGCTACGATGAGCGCATCGATCCCGTGGGCGCTTGCGTGGGTGTGAAAGGTAGCCGTGTGCACGGAATCGTGCGTGAGTTGTGCAACGAGAACATTGATGTGATTAACTATACTTCGAATACGAAGCTCTTCATCCAGCGCGCGCTGAGCCCTGCTAAAGTATCGAGCATCACTATCGATGATGAGAACCGCAAGGCAGAAGTGTTCCTCAAGCCCGAGGAGGTGAGTCTGGCAATCGGACGCGGTGGACTGAACATCAAGTTGGCTTCGATGCTGACCGAGTACACCATCGATGTATTCCGCGAAGTGGCTGACGGAGAGGACGAAGAAGACATCTATCTGGACGAGTTCGCCGATGAAATCGACCAGTGGGTTATTGACGCCATCAAGTCGATTGGTCTTGATACCGCAAAAGCCGTGCTCAAAGCACCTCGCGAGATGTTGGTGGAGAAAGCCGACCTTGAAGAAGAAACTGTGGATCATCTGTTGAATGTCTTGAGCGCTGAGTTCGAGCAGTAAAATTAAAAAATTATAAAAGTAAAAATTTGAAAAGTGCCGCGCACAGATCAATGTATTATCGATTAGTTTTTTAATTTTTAAACTTTATAATTTTTAAATTTTCAAGAATGAGTATCAGATTAAATAAAGCATTAAGAGAACTGAACATCGGACTCCAGACGGCTGTGGAGTTCTTGGAGAAGAAGAGCGAATTGGGAGAAGTGAAGGCTGAGCCCAGCTTCAAGATCAACGACGCCCAATACGAGGCTCTGGTCTCTGCATTCCAGCAAGACAAGGAGATGCGCAACCAGGCCGATAAGCTTTTCCCCAAGAAGAGCAAGGAAAAGAAGCCTGCTACGGAGCCGGCGAAGGAAAGCCGCGCCGAGAGCCTTCTGGAGTCGGCCAGCCAGCAGCAATATAAGCCGTTGGGCAAGATAGACCTCAGCAGCTTGGGCAAGAAGACAGAAACTGGAAGCAAGAAGTCTGAGGCAAAAGAACCCACTGAAAAGAAAGTGGTGGAGAAGCAGGATAAGCCCGTCGTAGTGGAGAAACAGCCCAAGGTGGAGCCGCCTGTGGAGAAAGTGCAACCTGCTGAAGCCGAACCTGCAGAGAAACCAAAGAATGTTGAGGTTAAAGAACCTGCGGCAGAGAAAGTGGTTGTTGCTGAGGAAAAGCCCAAGGTGGAGCAACCCGTTAAGGAAGAAATTCCTTCTGACGTTGAACCCACTAAGAAGACCGAAGTTGCTGAGGCTACAAGCAAACAGCAAGAGGCTGAGGCTCCTGCAGCAGAGGCCGAGAAGAAAGAAGAAGCCGAAGTGTTCCAGCTGAAGAGCGAGAAGAAAATCATGAACGCGCCTCAGTTGAAGATACAGGGAAAGATAGACCTTGACGCCCTCAACCAGAGTACTCGTCCCAAGAAGAAATCGAAGGAGGAGAAGCGCAAAGAGCGTGAGGAGAAAGCCCAGCAGCAGCGCGAACAGCAGCGGGAGCGCAAGAAGCGTGTCCGTATTGGCAAGGAGCGTGTTGACATCAATGCCGAAGCCAACAAACCTTCGCAGCAACCTGCCGATCAAGCTGCCAAAAAGAACGGAAAGAAAAAGAAGAATCGCGGACGCAACCAGAAGCCTCTGGAGGTGAACGAGGAAGATGTAGCACGTCAGGTTAAGGAGACGTTGGCACGTCTGACCAACAAGACTTCGCAGAACAAGAAAGGCGCCAAATACCGTAAGGAGAAACGTGAGGCTGTTCAGGAGCGCCTCAATGAGGAACTGACGGCAGAGCGCGCTGAGAGCAAGACGCTGAAACTCACCGAGTTTGTGACGGTGAGTGAGTTGGCAACGATGATGAACATCGGAGTCACTCAGGTCATCTCAACACTTATGTCTGTTGGTATTATGGTTTCTATCAACCAGCGTCTGGATGCTGAGACTATCAATCTGGTGGCCGATGAGTTCGGATTCAAGACCGAATATGTGTCGGCTGAGGTGCAGGAAGCTGTCAGCGAAGAGGAAGACGACGAGAACGACTTGATTTCGCGTTCGCCCATCGTTACGGTGATGGGTCATGTGGACCACGGTAAGACTTCGTTGCTCGACTACATCCGCAAAACCAACGTTATCGCTGGTGAGGCTGGAGGTATTACGCAGCACATCGGAGCCTACAACGTGAAGTTAGAGGACGGTCGTCGCATTACATTCCTCGATACACCTGGCCACGAAGCATTCACCGCTATGCGTGCACGTGGTACGCAGGTAACCGATATCGCCATCATCATTGTGGCTGCTGATGATAGTGTGATGCCTACCACAAAGGAGGCTATTGCTCACGCTCAGGCTGCTAATGTACCGATGGTGTTTGCTATCAACAAGATAGACAAACCCGGAGCCAATCCCGACAAGATTCGTGAAGACTTGGCTCAGATGAATCTGCTCGTAGAAGACTGGGGCGGTAAATATCAGTGTCAGGAAATTTCTGCGAAAAAGGGAACGGGTGTGCAGGATCTGCTTGAGAAAGTGCTGCTTGAAGCAGAGATGCTTGACTTGAAGGCTAATCCCAACCGCAAGGCAACGGGAAGCATCATCGAGAGTTCGCTCGATAAAGGGCGCGGATACGTGTCAACATTGCTTGTGTCGAATGGAACGCTGAAGATTGGTGATAACGTGATTGCAGGAACTTCGTGGGGACGCATCAAGGCTATGTTCAACGAGCGAAACCAGCGAATCCAGCAGGCAGGTCCTTCTGAGCCCGTCATCATATTGGGATTGAACGGTGCGCCGACAGCTGGTGACACATTCCACGTTCTGGAGACTGAGCAAGAGGCTCGTGAGATTGCCAATAAGCGTCTGCAGTTGCAGCGTGAGCAGGGACTTCGCACACAGAAGAAGTTCACGCTCGACGACATTTCACACCGCATTGCTTTGGGCGAATTCCACGAACTCAACATCATTGTCAAGGGTGACACCGATGGTTCTATCGAGGCCCTCAGCGACTCGTTCATCAAACTGTCCACCGAAAAAGTGCAGGTCAACGTCATCAACAAGGCTGTCGGACAGATTTCGGAGAACGACGTCATGCTGGCTTCTGCTTCCGATGCTATCATCGTGGGCTTCCAGGTACGTCCGTCTGCAGATGCCCGCAAGGCTGCCGATCGTGAAGGCGTGGACATTAACACCTATTCGATTATCTATGATGCTATCGACGACATTCGTGCTACGATGGTGGGAATGCTCGACAAGGTGAAGAAGGAAATCGTCACAGGTCAGGTCGAGGTGAAGCAAGTGTTCAAGATTTCGAAGGTGGGAACTGTTGCAGGTGGTCTTGTCACCGAAGGAAAGGTGCACAACAAAGACAAGGCACGTGTTGTTCGCGATGGTATCGTCATTCACACAGCACCCATCGATGCTCTGAAACGTTATAAAGATGACGTGAAAGAGGTGGCTACAGGACTCGAGTGTGGTATCTCGCTTGTCAACTTCGGTGACATTCTGGAGGGCGACATCATCGAGACCTTCACTGAGATTGAAGTGCAGCAGAAGCTGTAAAAACCAAGTATAGCCGTCTTATGCGCACGTTCTCCAGTCGTTTGACACACCGTATTATCCTCATTTTGTTCATCATTATGGGGATATTGGCGTTTTTCATCTTTGTGTTCAGCGCTTCGTTCATCCACGAAGAGGAATGTGGAAGGTATGAAGCGCTTCGTGACATGGAGGTTGAGCGTGTGCGTCGTGTGACATCTGATGTCTACGTGGGTACAGCGAACCATGTGCTTGAGATAGAAGAGAACCTGTCTAACCCCGACAGACTCTTCAAAATAATGGAGCGTATCGTGGGCAGTTACAATCGCATTCGCAGTTGCGGATTGTCGTTTGTGGCCGACTATTACCCCAATAAAGGACGTATGTTCTGTCCCTATGCCGTCCGTCTTCCCGATGGAAGCATAGAGACTCGTGACTTCGCTGCCAGTGGCCGCGACTATTTGGAGGCTGCGTGGTTCAAAGAAGCATTGGAGGCTGAAAATAATTTTTGGTCAGAACCATTTTTTGAAGGGGGCGATAGTGCAACTGCATTGGTGCCACTCCTCTTTCCCATCCACGACAAGTCAGGGAAAACGGTAGCCGTCTTGGGAGCTGATATCACACTCGATTGGCTGCACGACCAACTCAACGAAATCGATGAGAAAGTCTATGCCAGACAATGGGGAAGTCTTAATGAAGAAAAACGCAAGAGGCGTGAGGCTAAAGGTAAAGAAGGCGAGTGGAAACCCTATAGTTTTATTGTCACTTCCAAAGGCACATATTTGGCGCACCCAGATACATCTCGCATTTTGCGCAACAACATCCATGACCTTGTGGCTACTGCCCCAGATACGATCACCGCTTTTGTGGTTGGCCAGATGCTGAATGGCCGCAAAGGTTATTATGGAGGCGATGATGAAGATTGGGAGAATGGGGTTATACGTAGTTTCAACTTTGATGGCCGGAAATCCTACATTTTCTATGCGCCCATCAAGTATTCCAATTGGCGGGTGGGACTTGTGGTGCCTGCATATTCGTTCGATATAGTTTCTTATATCGTTGGTGGCATGTTGGCATCTTTCGTGCTCCTTGCCTTGCTTTTGGTCTATTTCATCTGTCGGCATTATATTCGGAGTGCAGTGAAACCTCTTCATCAACTTGCGAATTCTGCCGATGAGGTAGCGCAAGGCAATTTCCAAGCTCCCTTGCCCGACATCCGTCATGATGATGAGATCCGCCAATTGCGTGATTCGTTCCACGACATGCAGGAGTCTCTCACCGGATACATCGAACGATTGAAAGAAACTACAGCCTCTAAGGCAGCTATCGAGAACGAACTGAAAGTTGCACACCGCATACAGATGAACATGCTGCCTAAGCCGTTCAGCTATACTCCAAATGAGCACGAAACTATGGCATCGGCTGCTGTGCCCGTCATCAGAGGACAACTCACACCGGCTAAGGATGTGGGCGGTGACCTCTACGATTATTTTGTTCGAGGGGACTCGTTGTTTTTCTGCATAGGCGATGTATCGGGTAAAGGTGTACCAGCGGCGCTCGTAATGGCCGTCACTCGCTCTCTTTTCCGCAATATCTCAGCACATACTGCTGAACCGCACAGAATCATGACCGCACTCAACAATGCGCTTTCCGAGAGTAACGATGCCAATATGTTTGTCACACTCTTCGTGGGTGTACTTCAACTCGAGACTGGAAAACTGCGCTATTGTAATGCTGGACATGATGCTCCGTTGCTTGTCGGCCAGGGTGTTGGTTTGCTTCCATGTCTGTCCAATCTCCCTGTTGGAGCAATGCCGGGCATAGAATACGAACCGCAAGAGGCCGATATCTGTCCGCACACAACAATATTCCTTTATACCGACGGACTTACCGAGGCCGAAGACCTCAATCATGCCCAGTTCGGACTTCCTCGTGTGATAAGTTTGGCAGAGCAACTGCTCGCTGAACACCGCCACCATCCAGACCTTCTCATCAGCGAAACTGAAAAAGCCGTCCACCAGTTTGTGGGCGAAGCCGAGAAGAGCGATGATCTGACGATGCTGGCTATACAATACGAAAAAGACTCAAATGAAGAACTATCATAAGAACGATACATCCTTGCCAGAAGAACAAGAAGATAGCAATGCGCTGGCTCGCGAGATGGTGGACCGTAAATATGCGTACGGCTTTTCCACAGACGTGGAGACCGAAGTGATTGCTCGTGGTCTGAACGAGGATGTCATTAGGTTAATCTCATCCAAGAAGGGCGAGCCCGACTGGATGCTTGAGTTTCGCATGAAGGCGTTTCGTTATTGGCAGACGATGAAACAGCCCTCTTGGGGACATGTCACGTTGCCTCCCATTGACTATCAAGCGATTTCTTATTATGCTGACCCAACAGCAAAAAAGGCAAAAGGAGATGGAACTATAGACCCTGAATTGGAGAAAACTTTTGACAAGTTGGGCATTCCGCTTGAAGAGCGTCTGGCATTGAGCGGTAACACCGCCGTAGATGCCATCATGGATTCGGTATCGGTGAAGACCACCTTCAAAGACAAACTTCGCGAGAAAGGTGTCATTTTTTGTTCTATCGGTGAAGCTATCAAGGAACATCCCGACCTCGTTCGCCAATATTTAGGAACAGTAGTGCCCTACCGCGACAATTTCTTTGCAGCATTGAACAGCGCAGTGTTCTCCGATGGCTCGTTTGTCTATATTCCGAAGGGGGTGCACTGTCCTATGGAACTGAGCAGCTATTTCCGCATCAATGCTCGTAACACAGGACAGTTCGAGCGCACGCTCATTGTTGCCGATGACGACAGTTACGTCTCCTATCTTGAAGGATGCACAGCTCCGATGCGCGATGAGAACCAACTTCATGCTGCTATCGTTGAGATTATCGTCAACGACCGCGCCGAGGTAAAATACTCCACTGTTCAGAACTGGTATCCAGGTGACGAACAGGGTAAAGGCGGTGTTTTCAACTTAGTGACAAAGCGTGGTGATCTGAGGGGCGAAGGTTCGAAGCTCTCATGGACACAGGTGGAAACAGGAAGTGCTATCACATGGAAATATCCGTCATGTGTGTTGCGTGGTGACAATAGCGTAGCTGAGTTCTATAGTGTTGCTGTGACAAACCACCATCAGGAGGCTGATACGGGCACAAAGATGATTCACATGGGACGTGACACACGCTCAACCATCATCTCGAAAGGCATCTCTGCCGGACACTCCCAGAACTCGTACCGCGGATTGGTACGCGCAACGAAGAATGCTGACGGAGCACGTAATTATTCATCATGCGACTCGCTGCTTTTGGGTAGTGAGTGCGGCGCCCACACGTTCCCTTACATGGATATCCACAACCCTACGGCTATTGTGGAGCACGAGGCCACTACATCTAAGATATCTGAAGACCAACTCCTCTATTGCGCCACTCGAGGTATTCCCACCGAACAAGCCGTGGGCTTGATAGTTAACGGTTATGCCAAGGAGGTACTCAATAAACTACCGTTTGAGTTTGCCGTTGAGGCTCAGAAGTTGCTAAGTGTCTCGCTCGAAGGGGCAGTTGGATGAATTGATAATTAAAGATTAAACATTAAAAATTAAATATTTAAGATTAATGTTAGAAGTTAGAAACCTGCATGCCACGATAGCAGGCAAAGAGATATTGAAAGGCATCAACCTTACAGTTCGCGATGGTGAGACACATGCCATCATGGGACCTAATGGTTCGGGAAAATCCACGTTGAGTGCCGTCCTTGTGGGCAATCCGCTTTATGAAGTCACTGAGGGTGAAGCTTGGTTCAACGGGAAGAACTTGTTGGAGATGAAACCAGAAGACCGCGCCCACGAAGGGCTGTTCCTCTCGTTTCAGTATCCTGTTGAGATTCCCGGTGTATCAATGATGAATTTCTTGAAGGCTGCAGTTAACGAAAAGCGCAAGTATCAAGGCTTACCCGAATTGAAAGGTGTGGACTTCCAGAAACTGATGAACGAGAAACGACAAATCGTGGAACTCGATTCTAAATTCACACGCCGCAGTGTGAACGAAGGCTTCAGCGGTGGTGAGAAGAAACGTAACGAGATCTTCCAGATGGCAATGCTCGAGCCTACGCTCTCCATCCTCGATGAAACCGACTCTGGGCTCGATGTTGATGCTATGCGTATCGTGGCTGAAGGCGTGAACAAGTTGCGCACTCCCGAGAGTAGTTGCATTGTTATCACCCATTACGACCGGCTGTTAGAGATGATTCGTCCCAGCGTTGTCCATGTGCTATATCAGGGACGTATAGTGAAAACGGCAGGTCCTGAACTGGCTTCAGAGATTCAGGAACGCGGCTACGATTGGATTAAGCAGGAGGTGGGCTGATGAACAGCGAACAGCAGTATATAGAACTCTACGAGCAATATCGTGACTTGATTTGCCGTCATTCTACCGATGTGATGAACGTTGTGCGCGATGAGGCTTTCGAGCACTTTAAGGCGCAGGGATTCCCTTCGAAAAAGGTGGAGCGCTATAAGTATACCGATATGCAGTCGCTCTTTGCCCCTGACTACGGCTTGAACTTGCAGCGACTGACCATCCCTGTGGATCCTTACGAAGCTTTCCGCTGTGATGTTCCCAACCTCAGCACTTCGCTCTATTTCGTGGTCAATGATATGTTTTATAGCGTTGATGCAAAAGCAACTGGAGACGAGCGAATCCCTCATGCCAATCCTCATTTGCCTGAGGGGGTGATAATTGGCTCGTTATGTGATTATCCTGAGCTCATAAGCCGATATTATTCGAAGTTGGCTAAGACCAATGAAGATGCCGTGACTGCCCTTAATACGATGTTGGCACAGGATGGCATGCTGGTTTATGTCCCCAAGGGGGTGAAGGTTGACCGCGCTATTCAGGTCATCAACATTCTGAAGGCAACCCCTCAAAATGCCCAGCGGTTAGTGCCTGACTTGATGGTTAACCGCCGTGTGCTCATCATTTTGGAGGCTGGTGCCGAAGTGAAGATGCTTTTCTGCGACCATGCTGCTGATGACCGCAACTTCCTTGCCACGCAAGTCATTGAGGCCTATGTGGGCGAAAATGCTTCTCTCGACCTCAATTGTCTTGAAGAAACCCACTATAAGAATGTACGTGTGAGCAACGTGTATATCGACCAACAGCGCAACAGTCGAGTGAACCACAATGTCATCACACTCCACAACGGAGTAACCCGCAACCGCCTTGACCTCAGGCTTAGCGGTGAGGGGGCTGAATGCTTCTGCAATGGCTGCGTGATAGGCGACAAAGGGCAACATGTGGACAACAATACGCTTATAGACCATCGCGCCCCACATTGCACGAGCCACGAGCTGTACAAATACGTGATGGGCGACCAATCGGTGGGTGCGTTTGCTGGACGTGTGCTCGTGCGGCAAGGTGCACAGAAGACATCATCCGAGGAGGTGAATCAGAACCTCTGCACATCGCGAGAAGCACGCATGTATACTCAGCCTATGCTTGAAATATATGCAGACGATGTGAAATGCTCGCATGGTTCTACCGTAGGCCAACTCAACGATGCCGCAATGTTCTACATGCGTCAACGTGGCATCACGGAGAAAGAAGCCCGCCTATTGCTCGAACTGGCCTTCATCAACGAAGTGGTTGACAACATCCAGCTTGTGCCCCTGCGCGACCGTTTGCACTATCTGGTGGAGAAACGCTTTAGGGGCGAACTCAGCAAGTGTGAAGGTTGCAAGCTCTGCAAATAGGTTGCAAGAAAGGACAATTTAATGAGTGATGATTTATGGAAACGCCAGCAGATAGTCGTGTTAAGCTTTACCCTGACGGGAAATACCGTTGGGTGTATGAGGTTCCAATGTTGAAGAATCCCACTATCTTGTTCGATGTATACAAGGTGCTAGGCATCAGTTTCGGCATCGTGTGGTTGTTCAATGTGTTGCTTATCAGTTGCGAGGATGGGCTTAACTTGCGAAACTTGTGGAGTTTTACATCTGGATTCCTCATACTGATGCTTGTTTTTCTGGTGATTGGCTATGTGGCCTACTTCATTGTGGCTTGGTCTTATGGTTGGAAGTATATAGTGCTCTTCACTCTGGATGAGAAGGAGGTGGTTCATCAGATGATGCCCCGCCAGATGGAGAAGGCCAAGGTGTTGGGTGCCTTGACAGCCCTCGTCGGTTCGGTTGCCGGCAAGCCTGGCGTGATGGGGGCGGGCGTACTTGCTGCCTCGCGTTCAACATCCACTTCTGTCCTTGCTAAAGTAGCTCGTCTGGTTCCTCGCCGTCGTCTCCATCTCATCAAGGTCAATCAGCTGCTGAACAAGAATCGCGTCTTCGTTCCCGATGAAGACTTCGATTTCGTCTATAACTTCCTTTGTCAGCATTGCCCAAAAGCTAAGAAGAAGGAGTTGTAATTGAATAAGACATTCTCATTTTTGCAGAAAAATTCGAAAAAGATATGTACGATATCAATAATATACGAGCAGACTTCCCGATTTTGGGACGCGAGGTATATGGTCGCCCGTTGGTCTATCTCGATAATGCCGCCACTACGCAGAAACCCCTCTGTGTGCTCGATGCGATGCGCGACGAGTATCTCAACGTCAACGCCAATGTTCATCGAGGTGTGCATTATCTCTCGCAACAGGCAACAGACTTACACGAGGCCGCTCGCGAGCGCGTATGCCAGTTCGTGAATGCCCGTAAGACCGAGGAAATTGTTTTCACCCGCGGTACTACCGAGGCCATCAATCTTGTGGCCGCTAGTTTCTGCGAAAGTTGTGTGAAGGAGAGTGATGAGGTTATTGTCTCCGAGATGGAGCACCACTCAAACATAGTTCCTTGGCAGTTGCAGGCAGAGAAAAAGAGAATCAAGGTGCGAGTGATTCCAATGAAAGACGACTATAGTCTTGACCTTGAAGCCTTCGAACAGTTGTTCAACGAACGAACGCGTTTGGTGAGTGTCACCCATGTGAGCAACGTGCTCGGTACCGTCAACCCTATTTCCCAAATCATCGAACTCGCTCATCGGAATGGTGTTCCCGTGATGGTAGACGGAGCACAGAGCGCACCTCATCAACGCATTGATGTACAAGCCCTCGATTGTGATTTTTTTGCCTTCAGTGGTCACAAGATGTATGGCCCTACGGGTATCGGAGTGCTTTATGGAAAAGAGGAGTGGCTCGACCGTTTGCCACCCTATCAGGGGGGGGGGGGGATGATTGGTCGTGTAACGTGGGAACACACTACCTTCGAACGCCTACCTTTCAAATTCGAGGCAGGAACACCTGATTATATTGCCACCCATGGTCTTGCCACAGCCATCAGCTATATCGAGCAATTGGGTATTGACAATATTGCAGCCCATGAGCACGAGCTTTCCCAATACTGTATTGAGCAGATGCGGCAAATAGAGGGAATCAAACTGTACGGTGGCGGAGCTGTCGTTTCCTTCAATGTGGGCGACATCCATCATCTCGACATCGGAACCTTGCTCGACCGCCTGGGCATTGCTGTGCGTACAGGCCACCATTGTGCCCAACCCCTCATGGCGCGTCTCGGAGTCCAAGGTACTGTTCGCGCATCGTTTGCCTTGTACAACACGAAAGAGGAGGTTGACGCTCTCGTGACAGGCATCAAGCGCGTGGCTCAGATGTTCTAAAAAACCAGTTTGCATTTCGATAACGCAGATGCCAGTCAAACCATCTATGCCTCTCGCCCCTCTCCGTAGACTTTCAAGTTGGTAATATCCCCTCTAAACAACCCATCTCCATGCTAAAGAACCATTTCTACGAAAACAAGATTGAGGCTGGCTGCGACGAAGCCGGTCGCGGATGTTTGGCTGGAAGCGTATATGCTGCCGCCGTCATATTGCCGCCCGATTACGATAATCCCGCTCTCAACGACTCCAAGCAACTAACCGCCAAGCAGCGCAACCAACTCCGCCAACAAATTGAGCACGATGCCCTTGCTTGGGCAGTAGGCATCGTCACACCCGAAGAAATTGATCGCATCAACATCCTTCGAGCCTCTTTCCTCGCCATGCATCGTGCACTTGACCAACTCACTCTTCGCCCCGAAGCCATAATCGTTGACGGCAACCGATTCCAACCTTACTTTCCACCAACACCCATCACCCAATCCCAAACACCTCTTCCTCACACTTGCATAGTGAAAGGTGACGGAAAATACCAGAACATTGCTGCCGCCAGCATCCTCGCCAAGACCCATCGTGACGAGTACATGCTCCAACTGGCTGAGCAGTACCCGCAATACGACTGGCAGCACAACATGGGATATCCTACTAGGAAACATCGTGAAGCCATTCGGCAATTTGGTACCACACCCTTTCATCGTCTTTCTTATAATCTGTTGGGTAATGAAGAACTTTCCCTTCAGTTTGATGAGGAATGAAGGTTACCTCCCTTTTCTACTTTTCGCTCGAATCTTTGGAAAGTTCGGGAAAAATCGCTAAATTTGCAAACATATCATTTTGCTTTATCTAATAACATTAACAATAACTAAAAGCCTATGAAAAAATCTGTATTATTTTGTTTGGAAGCCACCTTTTTGACAGTGGCTTGCACCTCTGACAAGATTGCCTATAACACCATCAATCAGGAAGAAACAATAGCCAAGATGTCTCTCGAAGACAAGGCCCATTTCGTGATAGGAACGGGTATGGCTGGAGTCTCGGGAGATGACGCCGTTATAGGTGCTACTCGCAAACTCGTTCCAGGTGCCGCAGGAACTACTTTCCCCCTCGACTCACTTGGAATACCCGCTATCGTGTTGGCCGATGGTCCTGCCGGACTTCGTATTGATGCCACTCGCGAGGGCGATTCAGCCACATATTACTGTACTCACTTCCCTATTGGAACCCTGTTGGCCTCTACTTGGAATACCCAACTCATTGAGCAGGTGGGACAGGCCATCGGCGAAGAAGTGAAGGAGTATGGTGCCGATGTACTGTTGGCTCCAGCCCTCAACATCATGCGCAATCCCCTGTGTGGTCGCAACTTTGAATATTATTCAGAAGATCCTGTGGTGGCCGGTAAAACTGCCGCCGCCTATATCACTGGTGTACAGAAGAACGATGTGGGAACCAGCATCAAGCACTTCGCTGCCAACAACCAAGAGACGAATCGCATGAAGAACGATGCCCGCATGTCTCAGCGTGCACTCCGCGAAATCTATCTGAAGGGCTTTGAAATAGCCATCAAGGAAAGCAAACCCTGGACGGTGATGACGTCTTATAACTTCATCAACGGTGTCTATACCTCTGAAAGCAAAGACCTCGTGCAGACCATCTTGCGCGATGAGTGGGGCTACGAAGGAACTGTAATGACCGACTGGTTCGGCGGTAAAGACGGAGCTGTGCAGATGTGGGCTGGCAACGATATGCTTCAGCCTGGAAAAGCCGAGCAGTTCGACTCGATAGTTGCAGGTGTGAAGAGTGGAAAATTGGCAGAGGCCGACCTCGACCGCAGCGTTCAGCGCATTCTGAACCTTGTGGAGAAGACGCCACGCTACCAGGGCTACCAGTACTCTAACTACCAGAACTCCAACAAGGCCGATTTGATGGCGCACGCCTCTGTGACCCGTCAGTCGGCAGTCGAAGGTATGGTGCTGATGAAGAACGAGAAGGCGCTGCCCTTTGCCGAAAACGTGAAGAATGTGGCCCTCTATGGCAATACCTCTTACGAATTTATTGCTGGCGGTACGGGCTCGGGTAATGTAAATCATGCTTATGTGGTGTCATTGCTCGATGGATTGAAGAACGGCGGCTACACCGTCAGTGATGAACTGAAAAAAGCCTACGAGACCTTCTGGAGTGACTATCGCAATGCCCGTGAGGCTGAGATTGCCAAGATTGAGAAGACCGACCCGCAGCGTGCAGGGATGATGCGTTTTATGCCTGCTGGACTGCCGCCAGAAAAAGCATTTACCGCTGCCGAATTGACGGCTCAGGCTGCTCAGGCTGACATTGCCGTCATCACCCTTGGACGCATCTCGGGCGAATTCCTCGATCGCCAGTCTTCCGATTTTAACCTAAATGCCTCCGAGCGCCTGTTGCTCACACAGGTGTGCGATGTCTATCATCAGGCAGGCAAAAAGGTCGTAGTGTTGCTCAACATCGGTGGTGTCATCGAGACAGCATCGTGGAAAGACTTGCCCGATGCAATCCTTTGCGCTTGGCAGGCCGGCCAGGAAGGCGGCAACAGCGTGGTTGATGTGCTCAGCGGGAAGCAGTCTCCCTCGGGCAAGTTCACCATGACGTGGCCCATACAGTTTACCGATGCCTATTCTTCTCGCAATTTCCCTGTTGACCAAAACGTCAGGGTGGACTTCATGAACACGGGTGAAAGGGGAAACGTGAAGAATGTGGATTTCACCGACTACGAAGAGGATATCTACGTAGGCTATCGCTACTTCGATTCATTTGATGTGCCAGTAAGCTATCCATTCGGTTTTGGCTTAAGTTACACCACCGTTGAATATAGCGATTCAAATGTGAAACAAAAGAATGATATCTATGTAGTCGCCGTGACCGTTAA
>ODAI010714327.1_pt1 | contig 32285 bp, 43 predicted proteins | sample 1539321 | NCBI WGS metagenome assembly ODAI01 (sample SAMN02144231, study PRJEB22623) | gut metagenome | biome: sheep rumen | host: Ovis aries | place: New Zealand
CAACCTTCACACAGTCACCGGAGTCACCACGGACGAGCATGCATCCATTGTGGCTGAGGATTTCGTCCTTAAGGGTAGGGAGGATGTTGTCAACGACATTCCAGTAGTCATAGGAATCAGATACACAACTGAACGAAGTGTTGGGGTAGAGTTCAGTAAGTGCCCGCTTGATGAAGACACGCTCACGATGAGGGTCGATATCCGCATACTCGTAGTCCGGATTGTCCTTGGTATCCTTCGCGGAGTTGGAGCACATAACGAAATGTTCAGTGGAAACCGCACCGAAAGCAACCTCTTCCTTCTCACAGTCGCAGTTGTAGTAATGCTCGAGGTAAGGAATGACAGGGACTGTTGCACTATTCACGAACGACAGGCACCAAGCGGAACCGGCCTTCAATGCAGCATCAAGGCCCTGGTCGCCACGGAAGTCAAAGTTACCGAGAGCACGACGGCGAGGAACGTTGTCATCACAGGTCTTGTCATACCACTTGTCAACAACCTCACGGTAAGTGTGGCCGACAGTAGCACAGACCATAGGGTACCACATCTCGGCAGAAATCAGGGATTCAAGGGCCTGACCAAGCCAAGCGAAATCCGGATGGGTGTTGGTGATACCGAAAATAGGGCAATGGATAGGAACAATCACACCTTCCGGAAGAGAAACCACCTCAATCGGGAGATAACCCAGGCGATGGAGTTTCTTAATCTTCTCATAATCGCAAAGACCCTTGCCGAGAGTATTGTCCATAACCCTGGAATATTCAGCAACAACCTCTTCCTCTGTCTTGTTGAAAAAGTTCTCGTTAAAGTAATCAATCAGCCAGGTCTTGCAGAATGCCTGGAGACCAAAGTTCACAACACCATCCCATCGGTTGACACGGGAAGAACGAGGGGTAAAATAAGACACGCTCTTGGTCATACCCTTATCGAGCATTTCCGAATGAACTGCCTTGTAGAAATCTTTGAGTAATAATGCGTTACAATTAAACATATTAAATAAATTCAGTTGTTATTTTAACTTTTCGAGGTTCATAGTACTTCGTATCGACCACCTTTTCACTAAACACGCTGACCGGAACGACTTTCCAATCTTTATCCCCGGGTATGCTTCTCCATTCTTCGATACTTTTCAAAAAATGCGGTTTGTAGTGAGAAAGCAGGACGTGATTAAAATCGTGCCCAGGGTTTATAGCGACAGCCCAGTAAATGTTTTCTTTTTTCATTTAACAATCCAAATCAAACATGATAATAGGTGCGAATTCTCCCATATAGGGGATAGCCCGGAGGGTGTTGTAATCAACCCATTCCATAGCATCTTCATAACTCATTCCATCGTGAGAAGAGATGGTTTCAATCAACTTCTCATATGAATAAATCAGTCGGCCAGCCTGGTCAGTACCAACAATGGCCTCGTCATAGTATTCCGGCTCGAGGATTACAATACCATCCCCATATCTTTCGGCCAGAAAATCTTTCAGTTCTTGATGGTTCATATCTTTTTTCTGCAAATATACAAAAAGTCCAGGAACAAATGAAATCCCTGGCGCTTTATATTAATCCTGTGCGAACGGCATCTTGCTTATAACCTCACCTTCAAGTGTTAAGACCACATACAATTTATCATAACCCTCGTATTTCCAGTCAATTTTGAGGTTTTCCTTCAGATAGTTCTTGATTTCTTCCTTATTCATTTTCAAACTCCTTTTTAAGTTCCTCGTACTGAGCCATACGCTTTGCTTTCTCTTTGGCGGCTTTTTCCTTGTTTCTCCTTTCCTGCTCCGCTTCCCATTCCTCGTTTTCCTCTTCTACGATTTTGCGAAGTTCTTCATCGGACATAGTAAGGAAATTGGAAGGGAAACATCCGGAATGGCATTCGTGGCCACCATAGTTCCAATACTCATCACCTTCCCATTCGACAGAATCATCAGCTAGGTGGAATCTCTCCGCATATCTGATATCTTCGCATTCACCATGTCTCATTTTGCTGTTAGTTATGATGTCGCAAACACGGTTACATCCCTCTTCAAACTTTTCACTGAGGTCAATATATTGTTTCAATTCTTTTTGTGTCATATCTCACTATTCAGTTTTGTACATATTTTCCGGTGCTTCAATAGCCAATCCCATTGGAATCAATCCACGGTAATCGAAGTGGTTCTTATTGCACCAATCAGCGGCAAAATGTGGTATAACTTTTCCACGCATTGAATCATCACCATTAGCAGCCTTTGTTAAACATTCGGCATATAGTTTTTCATCTTTAATGTGCTCCTGTTTTAATTCCTCTTTCTCATCTTCAGTCATAGAGGACATTGGACGGAGATAGGGTTTGAAACCATTTAATTGGTCCCACATATCTTCTTCATCCATTTCTTTCGTAGAAAATGGAAAGGTGTTCAAGTCAGAAGTTATTATTTCACCGTGCCACGATTGTATTTTAACACCATAAGGCAACCTTCCACAAAGGTCTTTCAGTAATAGTTGCTCTTCTTCTTTAGTCATGATTGTATGGTTTTATAGTGTAGTATTCTCCGTCGTAGTCATAAGGATATTTCTTCATCGCTTCACGCCTTCTATGCAACGCAGCTTTAGCTGATTTATGCGATAGGTACGAACAAATAAATTCATTATTGCAATATAGAGCCCACCGTTTTGGCTTGTATAGCTGTTGTTTTTCTTCCTGTGTCATAATCTAAGGAATTAAATCATTACAATAGCACCATTTGGCATCAATTATATCTCTAAAATGCGGGGTTCCTATATCATTAGGAATGCCATATTTTGTGTATCTGTACAAAAACATATTTCCATTGTCATAGAGAACCAAAATACTGCACAGAGGCTCGCTATCACTACTTGGAAATGTAGGGGTTTCATCTAACGAACGCCATAATAATTGTTTTTCTTCCCGTGTCATACTTCTTTCTTTTCCATTTCTTCAATCTCACTTAGGGAGAACTTGAAATCCATGCACCATCTCTCAAGGCACATAAGAGCGATTTCCTTCCCCACCTCCTCGTTGTACAGACCGTACTCAGCAGGCGACAACCCCCTTTCCTTCTCTATCTCCCTATATTCCTTTATTTGACGTTGAGCGTTGCTGCGGTGCAGGTGTATCTCACTGATAATCATGTTATAGTCAATCCACTCACTTTCCTGTGTCATAACAAATTAAATTTTTCCGGGCAACTTTCCAAAAGAATTGCGCCGCCACTTGGCATACGAACATATTTTGAGACACCCATCAGCCGCCCAGTAACACGGCTTATTACAGGATGGTCTTCTACAGTTCCAATACTACCGTTGGTAAAAACAACCTTCGTACCTTCTGGAATGTACTTTGCTTCTTCTTTTGTCATGCTTATTCAGTTTTCTTCATCTACCTCTTTAAGATATTCATTGATAGCGGTGATAATCTGCTCGTCGGTTGCGTCTTCCGCCCATCCGATGACGGCGGCATCCAAACCCAATTCCTCGTGTCCGGCATTGATGTAACCCCTCATTCTGTTAATCAATTCCCGCTCATTTTCATCCATAAATTCTTCAATGGATACCTGCCAGGCAATTTCTTTGAGAGCATCAATCGTTTTCATATCTATTCTGTTTTATACATTCCTTCCGGTGCTTCAAGGGCGAGGCCCATTGGAATGAGGCCACGATAGTCAAAGTGATGAGAGTTTAGAAAGGCTTCTTGGTTTACATGTGAAACAAATCTGCGTCCATCTTTTATAAAGATAGCAGCTTTTTCATCTTTAACATTACAATCACACAACTCGCACCATTCCTGTGAGGTCATAGAAGACATCGGACGGAGATATGGCTTGATGATTACATTATTACCAACAAAGTCACGCAAACTGTACCCTAATGGCCCATCACATTCACAGAAATCATCTTCGGTATCTATTTTTTTGCATAACGGCTGGTAAGGTATTCTTGCAGAAAGGTCTTTCAATAACAGTTCTTTTTCTTCTGGTGTCATATCAATAATTTCCGTTTTTCATCCTGGACAATGCAATCCTGGCTTTCTCTCTGTCTTCATCTGTGAGAACCGTATTGTTGTGGCCCAGGTGGTATTTATCACATTTGGAACATTTATACACCACCATCTTATGTATGGAATATACGTCAGAGTTTATTTTCCTTGCGGCATAAAGGGCATCAAATTCAGTGTCATACCCCTTTTTCACCTTTCCATCATATGTATAGTGGCTCCTGATGTTCCGTTCCATATTAAAACCTCTTGATTATGTCGATGTAGTTTGAAATGCCGGAATAAATACTGTTGGTCGTATAAATCTTATAAACAACACCATCCTTAAGGCGGTTGAGGAGCGTACCCTTTTCCTCGTCAAGGACACTATTCTCAACATGGGAAGCATAGGCCGTGATTTGGTCAAAACCGAGCCTCTGGAGTTCGTCAGCACTGTAAGCCAGTGTACCACCATAGGAGATAATGTCGTCAATCATCATAACACGCTTTCCACGGAAGTAGTTATACTCGTAACCCATACCATCCTGGTTGGTGATTCTGAGGCCCTTGATTATCCCGGTCACCCAATCACGCTCCTTATGCCCGATAAGAACCGCCTTGTCTTTGAAACAAGTCATAGAACCATAACGTTTGTATGCACCCTCGTCAGGAAAATAGATATAATCCGGACGTGCCCTATCCATCGCTTCCCTGATAACACCCTCAGGACTAATCACATGCACGTGGTTGATAATCGCCGGAGATACATTGGAATGAGGGTCGAACACATATACAGCCTTGAACCCCAACCAGTTGATGACATCTGCGAAGTACTTCAGTGTAAACACTTCCGTATTGGACTTCGTTCTGTCAAAACGGGCGTTGGGGATATACGGCATGTTAAGAATTACCTCCGAACTGAACCTGTCTTTAAGGTGCCTGGTAATGAAAATGAGTTCGGCCAGTTCCTCATCACTCTCATATCGCCAGGTGACGAGGTACGTGTCCGCTTTTTCAATCGGTTCTATGAAATCAATCTTCTGGGTGTTATCCGGGAAGTTGATTTTCTTCAAAATGAACGGAATATCTTCACAAATAATATCTTCAAAAATACCGTTGTCCGTTACGTTGCAAGTGCTTACTCTTATCATTGTTAAAAAAAATTAAAATGCCACCCTTACTGCACTCCTAGGGAATTACCCCGTGGTCTGTCACCTTTCAACTGGATTAAGGTTTTGAGGTTTCCCGTACGTACTCCCTCCAGCGAGTCAGGTTCAGGGGCCCAGGGGGTGGCGGATAATACGGCCCCTTTTTATTGTTCCTTACTTTCCTTGAAGATAGTTTTCGACATAATCCCGCAGATTTCGTCAATCACTTCTTCATTGATTTTCTCTTTCCGCTCCTGTTCCTCAAGATACTGGTGAGCGGCTATGATTTCAAGAATACTAATCATAGAACGTCAATCTGGCAACTTCTCATCGTTTCAAGTGCCGCCTCATGCTTCTCCGGAGTAACACCAGCACAGCAAGCGGGGTCAACAACGAAGTCAGCCCAGTCGTACCAGTTGGCCTTGAGAATCATAACGTTGCTAACTACACAAATATCAGTGCAATAGCCGCAGAATTCAACGTACACCGTATCCTCCTCGAAGTCGGTATCCGTTTTCTCGCCGAGCTCATATTCCAGGTCTTCAGCAATGGAATGGAGGCCAAAAGTATATTTGTTGTAAATGGCATATGGGGTCTTGCTATCCACCACGGCCTCCATAATGGACTTCTCAATTTGCCATCCATCAGTTCCCTTAAGGCAGTGAGGCACAGGAAGTTTCTTTCCCTCTGGTGTGCCCATGTAATCCTCGCCGTGAGTGTCCCTAGTAAGGAAAATGAAATCCCACTTGCGGCTGTTAATCTTATCTACGATGTTAGGAACTTTCTTAATAGCGTCCTCGTTCCTGAGAGAACCGGTGATGAAATCATTCTGAGCATCAATCACCACGAGAATGTGTCTCTTCATATTCTTTTCTTTGTGCAGATATACAAAATGTTTTTAACTTTCCTCATTTTCCGGCGCTTTTTCTTCAAATCGTTTGTTAAATTCTTCCACGGACCTGTGCATCAAACTCGGCATAAGGTTGTTATTCCTCCACCAGTGTTCGTTTGGATATGCCACCATCTGTCCGAAAGCGTCCCATAACGCTATTGTCCACGGATGCTCGTTTTTTATGATGAACTCCATACAGGCCGTGCATTCATCATCGTCTTTGAACTTGTATGCCTCGTCTTCGTTGTTTGTCGTCTTTAACTTGCCGTCCTTGAATGACTTGACGAATTTCCTGTCCAAAGACGTGGACACCCAATAGGTATGCCAAGGACTACCATCACTGCGATATTCAGGAACGGTGGAGAACACGATGATATTGTATTTTTCCGGCTTTGGCTTTTGTGGTTTAACATATGGGTAATCACCGAAATCTGTCTTTAACGGTTTATGTTCAATAGGGTCCATCAACTTCTCCGGGCATTTCTTGCATACGGTACGGCATAGTTCAAGGGCTTCCTCATATGTCTCCGGGTGAAATCCACGGCCACGGCATTTATCTTTTAAGTCTATCATACTGCAAATATACAAAAATCCCGGGAATATTAAAACCCCCGGGATTGATATTAAGCAAGGTCCTCAATGTTGGTCTCACCCTTGTCGAGGTCCTTCTGCTCCTGGTCCAAAAAGCTGAAACACTTCAACTTCCAAGCCCTGGACTGCATATCCTCTTTCTTGATGACAATACCTTCTTGCCATACGTTGTTGTTACACTCAGGCGAACGCATCTCCATGTTGAAACGCTTGTCATCGGCGAGGTGGTCAATGTACTGCTGGCCATAGTCCTCAGCATCAACAGGAATGTCAGGATAGAGGTCCTTTGCGTAGCCGTAGTAGTATTCAATGACCGGAGTAAGACCGACCATCTTGCACCACTGCTGAACCTCCCTTGCGGAAAACTCGTGGACAATACCGTCAGGGTTGGTAATGGTAACACGGTAGACCATAACCTTGTAGTGCTTCCCATAGGTATATTCCTCACCGACCTTCATAGGTACACAGCCGTAATCATACACACCACTACCACGCTTCATAATAGGCTTACCGTTAGGGAGATAACCAACAATCTCAGCGTAGATGGTCATACCCTTGGTGAGGTAGGGCTTGATTACCTTGAATGACTCGCCCCACACATCTGCACCTTCACCATAGAACCCAGGGTTTACCTTCCCAAGAGTGATGTTTGCGTTCTTGATGACACTTCGGCTGGAGTAAACGTAGTCATAATCGACAGGCTCCTTCCCAGTCAACCACTTGGCAATCTTCTCCTTCCAGGTCAGAGGGTGCTTGCAGAGAACATATGCGTACACAGCAGACGTACCATCCCACTTGGAACTGATGTGGATAAGGTCGTTAGGGGCAATGGTGTTAGGCTCCTTGCGGATGATAGTCGTCGAATAATGAAGACGGAACTGGTTGTCAATCAAACGGTTGAACTTCTTAAGTCCCTTCTGACGCTTCCTATCTTTTTTATCCCCGGAGGGTGCCTGCTGTTCCGCCTCCTTGATTACATACTTCTTGCTAATCCAGAAGGTCTTACCCTTGTGCTCAACCTCATTGAACTCCGTACCAACAGGGCAATCACTCTCATCGAAAGCGACGCTGGTTGATGCGACAATGAAATCAACGAGGGTCTGGATAGGAAGCAGGAATCCCTCGGAGGTCTGGCCCTTCAACTTGATGGCCTTCACACGACCGTTGTCTTCGAACATACCGGTCTTCTCAGGGTTCTCGTTCAACTCCTTGTGGCGATACAGGTTAGCGAATGCCAGGAGCTGAGGGTTGATGCAAGACATAGTAGGGAAATAAACGAACTTCCCAGGGGCCTCATCAATACCGACGATTACGTTATAACCATCGACGTGGGCCACTTTAAGACGAGTAACCTCTGGGTTGATATGGTCAGCAAAACGCTGGATATCAACTATCTTGCTGAGGTAGTTCTCATCGTATTTAACGCTCTTCTGTAGTTTCATATTCTTTCTTCTTTTTGTTTAACGATACAAAGATAATAAAAACAAAACAAACCTGGCCATCCTTGGCGCTATAACCACCTTTCCTCTTCGTGTAACGACCAGAAAAAATGATTGGAATCTTCGCAATTTATCGGTTTCTCATAATCATTTTTCCAATTCGGGTCTGGCCTGTAATTGAACATCATTCTCCTATCACAAACGCATCTCCTGTATCTTCCCGTGTTCGGCGATTCATCAAATTTGGAATTCTTATATAGTTTGGTCGAAAACATCATATATCAACTTCCTCAATATAGTAATCGTCATCGTCAACTATGATTCCATCAGAAACCTTGATATCCAACACCTCCAAACCCATTTTTTCAAACTTTGATTTAAGGCCATCCACCAGGTGCTGAGACCAGAAGAAATAGTTTCTATCCGGTTTTATAGATTTATCAGCATCGTTGAAACAGTTCCTTGCTGTCAACCACATAGGGCCACCCTTGAAAAGGTCTTTACGGCCATAAGAAAAATCAGCACCCTGGTATATTTCAACATCCACGTCTGGAGAATCAATCTGAAAGCTTGTTTTCGTTGTTATCACTTAACGCATCTCTTTTCTCAATTATTTTTCCAATGGCATCGCTCCACGAAATAGGGGTATAGTTATTGTTGTCCACGCCCACATTGTACTGGTTCCATTGCACCATGGAAAGACGCTCGTTGTTCATCGTTCCCGTGGTAAAAGGATTCTCGTGTGTATGACCGTAAAACTGGCACGTCTTATAGTCAATGTTGTTGGAGAAATCCAGGAAGGGGAAGTGGTTGAGATAAACCGTCCATCCATCGACAAAAAGCAACTTCTGGTACGCAATCTCGCTGAACCTCCCAATATGCACACCATCCCTATAAAGTCTGGTAGGGTCGTGGTTGCCAAGGATAAGGTGGATATGCCCGTTCAGTATCCCGGGTTCGAGGACATGGTTCCACTTCTCAACATTACCGAAGCAGAAATCCCCAAGGTGGTAAACGTGGTCATCAGGCCCGACAACAGAGTTCCAATTGTCGATAAGGGCTTGATTCATTTCCTCCACGGTATCCCAAGGACGGACGCAGTATTTCAGGATGTTCTGGTGGAAAAAATGCGTATCCGAAGTCAGCCACATCCTGTTCATATCACCCCTATCCAACTTTGTTATGTACTCGTTGTCAATCATCACAAACTTCTATTTTTTGAAATTCCATAAACGATGAGCACCAAAAGGAAGACGGCCAAAACCAGGGCAGCACTAATCCACAACGGGGAAAGCACCCAAATCCACTTCCAGGTAATAACACCGCATAACTTGAGGACGATAAACACAATGGTCAAAAGTCCTCCGAAACCGATTCCGCCACTAGCGGTAGTTGTGTTCTCACTCATATTTCTTCTTTTTTTTGCAAATATACTAAATAAATTATAAAATGTCGTATATTTTGGCGCTTATCTGCTGCTCTCGTACGACCAACCATACCGGCCATTCCACGCACTTCTCTTCCTTCTCTCGCTTGTCCTGCCCGGAACGGAATTCACAACCCTTCCCCTGGGGCTGATAACATCTGTACGCCTTGTGGTAACGGTTCTCGTGTCCGTCCTAGTGAATCCACGGGAGTGTGTGGTCGGAGCGTTATATGTGTTATTCACCGTAATGTTTTGCTCAACCCACTGGCCTTCTATGTGTTTCACTTTGTTCTTCTCAATACCAGCCCTCCAATATCCTTCCATAGGTATGAGGGTGATTCCGGATTCGGGGATGGTGAAGAACGTTTCAGTACCTACCACTGATTTGTAATCCTGTTTTCCGTTGTCGTTTTTCAATGTGGACTTCGTGGAGACGGTGATTACATCATTCACGTTGGTCTTGAGGTTTTCGATTGCCTCTTTCATTGTTTTTCCAACGCCCCAGTAGTAGTCATTGTAATCAATATACTCGACTTCTTGGGCTGGGGCGATGACGGTAAAGAGCAGGAAAATGCTACTCACCAAACATTTCACGACGGAATTCATCACGCTCTGCATCGGTTGCATCAAGTTCATCAAGTACAGCATCAACGTTCTTACGGAGTAACATATGGTTCACCCTGGCCTCAACACGGAACTCAAACTTTCCTCCGCGATTGGAAACCTCCTTCTTGTCTCCCTTGAAGGTAACACCCTGGAGATGGTTCTCGGACACAACATCAGTAATAGCCTCATAGAGCGTCTTGTTGTAGGTTCCGCTCTGCTTCTGGTAATTGGAACTTGCGGTGCGGACAGCGGACTTCATCTTGGTACTGAGGTCACGCAACGCCTCTGTCTGGGCGATTCCACGTGCGGTATTCCAATCAACGGACACACCACGACCGTAACCAACGAGTTCAACCTCTTCAGCGGTATATTCAGCACCCTGGGTCTCGACGGCTTTCTTTTGTGTTGCACAGCCGACAAACAACATCATGGCCATAGCCAAATAAACAAATCTTTTCATAAATTTTTGTGTTTTCTTTTGTTAAACTATTTCTTATACGGGTCTTCGCAACCAACCCATCCATATTCCTTATCATAGTGCGACCAATCGTTTCCGTCATAATCGGTCGTCACACCATTTACATAGGCCCTTATCCTCCACAATTTGATGATTCCGTTCTCAAACATATCGAGGAACATATCCTTCTCTTTTTCACTGGCCCAATCGGAATAAAACGTACCCCAATCCCCATAACTTGACAATGAGAATGCATTCAGACCTTTTGCGTGATAACTACAATCAGAGAGCATTTCCGGCTCATACCCAAGGTTTTTCACATAATCGTGGTCAGTTTCCTTTGGCCACCCGGAAAGATGGTAATCAATACTGTCACCCCGGTCAAAGGCCGCACTAAACGGATATGGTAAACTATTCTTCCTCATTTTCTTCTTTCCAATACCAACCAAGTTCTACATCTTCATCCCAATCAATTTTATCTTCATTCTGTTCAAGCCATCTGAAAAACTCTCTTTTTGATTGGAACGTCCGACCATACATCTGTCTATCTTTCATACTTCTTCATCTTCTTCATAATCCTCAGCCTCATCGGACCAACCATCTACCCAGTAGTCGTCCTCCGGAATCTTGAAATCAGGCTCTCCGTGCTCGTGATACCATTCCTCGACGGTCTCTCTGTTGCTGCACGGGCTCACGTTACATACATTGAAATACAGACAGTTAAGGTCGCGGTTCCAATTGAAGAACTCGTTGGCCATATCCATATACTTCTCGGCAACCACACGATGTTCCTCCGGCATAGGTTCAGGATGCTCATATCCGCGATGTCCAGGCTCGTGCTCGTTCTTTCCCTCAATCCACTTATCCACGATGGGTTCCTTGAAATAGCCCTTGAGGACCTCGATAATCCCTGGGAGGTGCGATTTCAGTTCATACGCTTCAGCAAAGTCTTCAAGGATAGCCGTATGGATGTTGTGAGGAAGGTAATGCTGGTTGAAGAGCCGGGCTTCGTCACGGTCCTTCTTGTCAATCTTGCTGGCCTGCTCCTTAAGTTCCTCCAAGGTAATAGATGGGTAGGAAGCACGGTACATAGCGTCAAGGCATTTATCGACGGCCTCCACCAATACGTCGTCCCTTGAAAAGACAGGGCGGCTAATATACTTCTTTTTCATCGTCAATATGTTTTCTAATTCTTTTCCTTATGTATTTGTCATCCCAGGTGCTTACATCCACACCATTTTTACTTGTCTTCCACGGCCAGGTTCTCCTTCCTTTCTTCAAATCCCCGTCGCAGTAATAGATACACCACAGGGCTTGCTCCCAATACTGGTCATCGTCATACATATCCTCCCACGGGGTTCCTGGCTTGTTACGGAATCTCCATATGAGGTTTATTCCAAAAGTGCCGAACAACGTAATATAGATGTGCGGGCTGGTCTCAAACCTGGGGTCGCCCATCTTGTCCTTCCAATTTTCATCAAAACCTTCAACACCTAATATCCTTCCTCTATAATACGGGCCGGTGTGCTCCCACAGTTCATCGGCCAGACCGAACTGGATTTGTAACGGCATCCTGATGAATCCAAGTTTTCGTATCTTCTTCAAATCGTGTGTCGGGTGCAGCCAATCTATCTGTATCCACTTGTTTTCCTTCGCAATCTGGCGGTCACGCTCATCTATTTCTTCATACTGCTCATCAGTAAACCCGTACTCCCCACAGTATTTTACAAGCCTTTTCCATTTCCTGGCTGCGAGTAGTTCCACGGCCAGGAAATAAGACAAGACTAAATAACACAGTATGAATACGATTTTAACCACCATAGTACAGGATAGTTGGGTTGTCCTTATGTATCTCGATGTCCGGCCACCTCTTCTTGAACTCCCTCACATCGAACGGGGTAACAAGAAGATGAGTTCCGTTAGGGGTAGGAACAACCAGGATTTCACCATTGGCCTTTCCACGTCCCTCATTGTATTCGTTCATAATGAAGTCGATGTACGGCTGGATATCCTCCATCGCCTTGATGTCATCCAGGTCTACAACCCACCTCTTATTGATTCCGCTGCCGCCAGGTACACTGTATTTACCGGCACAGGTCTCAGGCAGTGAAAGCAGGGCCTTGTAGTTACCGTTGTCCACGATGTCAGCCAGTTCCTTGAACGCCTTGATAGCACACACCTTGTAGGAAGATGGATTCGTGGCGATATAAGCCCTGGCGTTGAAAGTCTCGCACAGTTTCACGATGATATCCTTATGAGACAGCAGGTATTCCCTGGACTCAATAAACATCGTACGGATAATCTTCGGCTTCTCGCCGGTGTCCTTCGTACGGGTCATAATCTGGAGCATGTAGAACACATCACCAGCAAGTCCGTCAACCAAATCCTCCTTAAAGAGGAAGGTATTGGCAATCAAATCAAAATTATCTACTCTCATACGTTTGTTTTTAATTCTTCTAAATCGTTTATTTCTTTGAATGTGGTGGTACCGAAGAAATATTGGGTATAGACCAATTTCTCAATCACCCCATCCTCGTCATATTCAATATCAAACTTTTTGGCTACATCGCTGATGAGGAAATCCCAAGTGCTGAACTCGTAAAAAGTTCTTCTCCTGTCTCCGGTTTCCCGTTCAACGTATCCCCGTTTCCTCAATATGTCAGCAGCCTCAAAAAATGTCATTACAATACACAGTTTAACATACTACACACTTGGAAATGAGCGTCGTGAATCCTGGAGATGTCTTCATAATCAGCGATGTCGAATTCTCCGTTGATGATTTTCGTGAGGGTGTCAATCATTTCCCTGCACTCGGATTTTGCACTCTCCACCTTTCCAGGGAACGCATCTTCCTTGGCCTTCTTCTTGTCAGAGACATCTTTCTTCCATAATTTGTGAATCTCAACGGCCAACTGAATATCATCAATGTCGATATAGAACGTGTGGCTGCATCCATCGAGAATCGCGTGTGGCATATTCATCATCTTTCTGCCCATACGGAACTTAACCCCATCAACTTCAATGATTTGGTCTGGGTCCCACTGGTAATAGAATGACTTATATCTGCCACGCTTTTCGATAGGCTTTTTAATCTCATGCCAATCAATGCCGTAAATCTCACCGAGTTTCTTTGCGAAGTTACGATAGTCGTTACTGAACTCCCGTTTTTCGTAAGAGGCGTAGTTGCCAAAAATAACCTCGTATCGTTTACGGCCCTCAGCAGTACCGCCACAACCCTTGAGTTCCCCTTCAAGGATTACTTCTTTAATGTCGGTCTTGAAACTATCGACAAACAACTTTGCAATCTTCTTCTTGTCCATAGCCTTAATTGTTTAAAATCTCTTCAATTTCTTCCTCGGTATGCCAACCTCCATTCCATGCCTTGAGTTGGCCTTCCTCACCATGCTCAACGTATTCCATTAGTTTCTTAACCCCCAGATAACATTTCCGGCAAACACCCCAGTTTCCACTGGAACCGTTGTGCTTCTTGATATCCTCAAGTTGTTCGTCGAGTTTTTTCTTCAAAACAGTCCAATTGGTTTCCATATTACTTGATGTCCGGGTAATGGTTGTCGTTAAACTGGTATAGGTAATACGTTCCGCTGCTAACCTTCAAAGTATCTACAATCGGTTCCGTGGACGTAGTTACTTTCGGCTTTTTCTCATAGTCACAGATGGTAGCGGAGTGAAAATATATTGCCACGCAGCAGCAAACCGTCGCAACGATACCGAGGATGAACAGTCCAAGGTTGAAGTCGCCATCCCCAATATCAAGCGCATTAAAAGTCTCATCAAGAATCGTTTTCAAGTTCATAACCGCCATTACTGTGAGAGCGATTATCCAAATAACATCACTCAACATACTTATTTGTTTTTATTTTTTAATTCAAGAAACCTGTTATAAATCAACTGAACATAATAATGACAGTCGTCCGGATAGTGGGCATGTACAAACGCAATGGCCTCTCTCCATAAAATCTTGTCTTCCGGTGTCATATATTCTACTTGTAAAGTTCCCAATCATCGGCCAACACATCTTCAAGGGAGAAAGTGCGGTCACTAAAAGCGTGATACCTGGTTGTGACGATTTTCTTTTTTTCCTTGTCATCATATTTCTCCCAAATCATATCGCCGTTGGACTCCATAAAAAACTGTTCGGGCCACCATGAACGACGAACTTTCTTGCCGTACGTCAGTTTCTCAATAATCTCGCTGAATGTCATAATAATGTTTGTTAAACTTGTTACTTGCCACTGGTACCGTTCTTATATGCCTTGTCGTAGATGGTCTCAACCTCTTCACGGATTTTCTCATACGTTTCCGGGGTTATCACGCTTTTAGGCAACCACCAGATAATTCCGTACATACAATCATCAACGGCATTTCTTTTTTCAATAAAGTCGGGCATATTGTTCTTCTTTTTGGTTTCTGTTGCAAAGATACGGAAAAATCCAGAGACCTTACAATCCCTGGCGCTTTTTCACTTATTATACCATATGACGTACTTGAAATCGTTCCTGATAAACCCGGCACATATTTCAGACGGTACGGCACTTATATCGCTTTCCTTATCCTCCGTAGCATAACACCCAAAACCATCGCTGTCTATGAATCCACCGCATTTACAACAGGAAACGAATTTACTTACCGTCATCTTGTCCCCATAGTCGGGTATATCATCAAGTTCATATTCGTCGGTAATCATATGCAGTTCCCCGGATATGGGTATCACTTCTTTATTCATCTCCTGGGCCCTTTTATACCACTCGTCAGAAGGAAGTCCTGCATTCCACAGTTCTTCGTACCTTTTCTCCCATTCTTCGAGTTTCTCCTTCAATTCTTCTTTCCTATTCATAATCAATCAGTTCAGTATTTTCAATTTCATTAAGAATCTTGTCATCAATGACGTTCATCAATACCTCAAGTCTCTCTTCACCGAATTTCATTTTCAAATACGTCTTACCATCAGGGACAAACCCGAAGATAAGGAATGAAACAATTAAACCAATAAGTGCAATCCTATTACTTTTCTTTTTACTGGCCTTTGTTTCTGGGTCAAGATATCCTAAAAACAGATTTACCCCAAGAACAATAAAGGACGCACAAAAACCAAGTAGTGCCAAGCCACAAATGGTGCTCAAAATCTGTGCAATGTAAAATACACTAATCATTTCCAAAAATTTTATTCCTTATTATGTTATAATCCTCTTCCGACAACCTTAATGTCATTCCCTTACCCCGGAGGAACAGTTTATAAACGTATTCTCCGCCGGTCTTATCAACGTTCACCAGTACTATGTCATTGACGTTGACGATTGTTCTGTCACTTAACTCTATGAAATTCATACTTTTTCTATCCTCCCTTTCAATGTCGCATACTTTTCATATACCTGACGTTTAACCACCACGTTGATGGGCCGCTCCGCAAGATACCCTGTGAGTGAAAAGTGGAAATTCTCCGAATCGGAATCCCAGGTAAGTTTCCTGTTGCTGTCCCCAAGTTCCTCACGCATCTCCGCACAGACATCGAGAAAACGTTCCTTGTCATAACCCCTGGAGATGAAGAAATTCTTAAGGTCCTCTTTCTTCACCAGGTAGTAGTCAACGTAGTCAATGTCATCCACAGTCTTGATATCCGTATAGTGCTTCTGGCTGCGTGGATAGAGCAGGAGGTAATATTCAGTGTCCAATTCGTCGTTGATAAACCATCCTGTACGCTCCTTATACCCACGACCGATGAACGACAATTCAAGGGAATAGGTACCAAGATAGCGGTCACTGTACTTCACGGCAGACTTGATATCAACCTGGGCATCGTGTAACCCCAACGTACTGGATGTGAGGAGAATATCAACTCCCTTGACCTGGGTGTCTTTATCCTTTACCCAATGCACGTCATCAAAGGTATTAAGGAAATACTTGTCCAGGAACTCATTGACAATGCCTTCGAGCCTGCTGTCTTCAGACCTCATCGTGTTATACGCCATTTTCTTTCTTTTTACTCTTTTTAACTTTCTTCTCTTCCTTATTTACCGGTTTCTCCTCATTTTCTTTCACACCTTCTGCAAATTCTTCCTTGGTGGTCCCCAGGGTATCGACGAATTTTTCAAGGGTGAGGTCGCAATGTTCATCAATCCAGTCGGTAATGTAGTAAAGTTTCCTGCTACCGGCAATGACACCGAATACGATAGGGTCCTTGCGTTTCGCCTCTTCCTTCCTCGTCTCCTGTTTCTGTTCTCCCTTGGGGTCGTAGTGCATAATCACATAGTTGTCGAACACCTCATATTCGTTGGCCTTCACAATCTTCTGGATTACCTCATCGGGGATAGGACGCACGAAGTTCTTAAGGTAGGTAATGGACACACCACGCTCTGTCTTTTCGGCGAAGTCGATGATACGTTTCTCACCAATGGCATAATACACACCCCTGGAAGCGAGAAGTGCCTCATACTTGTTGGCAATCATCTCCGACAGAAGCTTCTCAACGAGTGCTGTCTGTCCCACCGTGTATGCGTTATGGATGGCCTGGAGATACTTGGAAACACGGTCAACGTAAATCTCAGCACCCTCCTTGCTTTCCAACTTGACTTTGGTGAAGAAATCAATTACCGACATCTCCGGTCTTTTTTTCGTGAAAACGGTCTTTATCTTTTCGATGAAAGTCAGTTTTTTGTTTTCCTTTGAACCGGAATTATTTGATACGAACGGGGTACTGAAACTATTAAAATCATGCATACCACCATATCCGGAAAGGACGTTATTCAATTCTCCTTTCTTGATAAGGACAGTAAGTTCCTGAAGATTAGCAGCCGCCACATCGTCGAAACTGACCTTATCCGTTTTAATCTCATACGGTTCCGGAGAATTATATACAGTAAACTGTGGAGTTGCAGTGGAATATCCAGATGTGATTCCTGCACCAGAGGTGGTTCCTGCGTCAATATAACCGGTATATCCTTGCTGTATGTTCACATGGATGTTGTTACCACCGGTATCCTTGCAATCACACTTTTTCCTACGTTCCTCAATGGTTTTGCTGGCATTCACCCATTTCGGTAGTTTCTGGTCAATGGTAATCCCATCATCGAATAACTTCACTACCGTGTTGCCATTTACGTTAGTTGTTAAAATACTCATAATGTCTTCAAATTATTATCATTTTCCATTTCTTCCTTGTCGTCGTACCACCTTGATGCAGCACGGCCCACACCCTTCCACGCGGCTCTCATCTTCTTCTCAAAAACCTGCTTGAACGTGGTGACAAACGTATATGGGTCTTGCATTGATACGCCGTCGATATGCATAATCTTGCAAGCGTCCATCAATATCTCTATACTGGTCTTCGACATAAAATTATCAAAGTTCTCGGCGAATTCATCGAGAATCCATCCGGCCTGTGTATTGTGAATGTCCTTCCTATAATTTCCTCTCTTGCTGTCCATACCGCGTAGGTCCCCGTATACACCGCTTACCAAGGCGTTCAATTCAGTGGGGATGAACAACCGATAGAAAATTTCCCTGAAAAAGTTGTTCACACGCTCATCTGCGGAAAACACCAGATTGTCCTTCACATAATAACCCTTGTTTACATCGGAACTATATTCGTCAACAAACAATTTCGCCTTCTTTCTGTTCCAGATATCATAAGCATGGTTAAGTTCGTGGTAAATCGTATTTGTGATGGTCCTTGTAAGGATTTTTCCGTTATGATGATATCCTTCGACAACTATTTTGCCGTGATATATCTTACCGTTCTTCGTAAAATATCCATCCGGGCCCTTGAAATATTCAATATGCCCACCACCAGAATTCGTAACATAAGGACTACCCATTTCTTCAAGGGTAATCACCACATCCAGGTTCTCTATGAAATCTATTTTTTTCGTTATTTCCCTGGGTATCGTTATCTTATATTTCTTGCTTCCACCGAAGATGTTCTTGAAAAACGAAGAAACGACATTCCCCGGCTTGACATATTCGTTGCAGTAACTGATAATCTCATCAACCACACCCTTGTATTTATATGCGGCAACACCACGCTCTTCCTTAAGGACCGCGTTGGACAGTATGGCATCTATTTCTTCTCGTAATATCATACTTTTAATTTCTACACGATGCAAATATACAAAAAACGCCGGAGAAAATAAAATCCTCGGCGCTTTTCAACTCGTTTTTTATATTTATATGGATGGGAGGCGGTTATTCTCTCTCATTGTTCTTTCCTGTCCGCCTCCTAAAAACCCCCGGTGTGATGCCAGGGGTTTTTCTTTTAATGCTTTCTGTCATAAAACTCATTGTCTTCCGGAGAAAAAGAGTTATTGACAATCGACCATAGCCAGATTGGGTCTTCCATCGGTTCCTTGTTCTTGAAAAACATCGCCTTTGGGCTCAGGATAAATATCCCAAGGTCCTCACTGTCAGAATGACCGTCCACATATCCGTTTATGGGGTTATCTAATGCTGTTACGTGTTTCACAATTATAAATATCACACCCCTGGGTTAAATCCGCCAAACGGGTTCTGTGTATTCCCTGAAGTGTTTCCCTGATATAACTTCGTTGCAAGCGGATACCACGCATCAGTAACGGCCTTCGTGAGGTTATCAAGGTCATCAAGTTTCTTGTCAGCTAACGCATTACGGAGTTTTCCAAGAGCGTCTTCAACTGGCTTCTTCTCATCCTCAGTAAGTTTGTCGCCAGCGTCCTTCATTGCTTTCTCAATCTGGAATACCATAGCGTCGGCGTTGTTGTACTTGTCAGCCTCTTCCTTACGTTTCTTGTCTTCTTCCTCATGTTCCTTCGCTTCGGCTTTCATCCTTTCGATATCGGAATCACTGAGGCTGGACTTGGATTCGATACGGATATGCTGTTCCTTGCCGGTTGCCTTGTCCTGTGCGGTGACGGTCATAATACTGTTAGCATCTATATCAACCGTGACTTCAAGTTGAGGAACACCCCTTGGAGCGGGAGCGATACCATCAAGGAAGAATTCACCGAGGAGTTTGTTATCGCCGAACATAGGACGCTCACCCTGGCAAATCCTGACACTGATTGACGGCTGGTTATCAACGGCAGTACTGAAAATCTGTGACTTCTTTACCGGAACGGTTGTATTGGCTTCCACCATCTTCGTAGCAACACCACCAAGCGTTTCAATGGAAATACTGAGCGGAACCACATCAAGAAGGAGGATATTGCTTGCACTTTCATCACCACCAAGTTGGGCACCAAGGACAGCAGCACCTACCGCAACAGCCTCATCAGGATTCACGGACTTGCTTGGCTCCTTTCCGAAGAACGATTTAACCATCTCCTGAACTTTTGGAATACGTGTCGAACCACCTACAAGGATGACTTCATTGATATCCTTCTTTTCCACCTTCGCTTTCTTCAACGCATCCTCGGCAGGGGCGATACATCTCTCAAATATGTCATCACAAATCCTTTCGAAATTGGCCCTGGTGAGTGTCTTTACAAGGTGTTTAGGGCCTTCAGCCGTAGCCGTAATATAAGGTACATTTATATCCGTGCTGTTCTGGGAGGATAGTTCGATTTTCGCCTTTTCAGCACTTTCCTTCAAACGCTGCATGGCAATAGGGTCGGTAGAGAGGTCGATTCCGTTTTCCTCCTTGAACCCATCAACAAGCCACTTTATAATAGCCTGGTCAAAATCCTCACCTCCGAGATGGGTATCACCGTTGGTTGAAAGCACCTCAAGTACGCCGTCGGAAAGGTCAAGGATGGAAATATCGAGCGTTCCTGAACCGAAGTCGTAAACTGCTACCTTTGAACCGTCAGTACCCTTGTCCATACCATATGCAAGTGCTGCCGCCGTAGGCTCGTTGACGATACGGAGAACATTGAGGCCAGCAATCTTACCGGCGGCCTTCACAGCCTCACGAGCGGTATTGTCGTAATAGGCTGGGCAGGTAATCACAGCGTCCTTCACCTCCGTACCGAGATAATCCTCAGCTGTCTTCTTCATCTTCTGGAGGATAATAGCGGAAATCTCCTCCGGGGAATACAGTTTACCACCAATATTTACCCTTGGATTACCGTTATTGTCTTTTTCAACATCATAGGTAGCACGTTCAACATCGAACTTGACATCATCATATTTCTCGCCCATAAAACGCTTGATAAACGAAACTGTGTTCTTCGGGTTGGTGATAGCCTGTCTCTTGGCCGGGGAACCTACCTTACGTTCGTCTCCACTAAATCCAACGATGGAAGGGGTTGTTCTTTCACCTTCATCATTCACAATTACCTGTGGTTTTCCACCTTCAAGAACCGCAACACAACTGTTACCTGTACCCAGGTCAATACCAATTACTTTACTCATAATAAGTTATATTTTTTGAATTATTTTTCGTCCTGCAAATATACAAAAACTTTCTAAAATGGTATTGAACAACATCCGTGCCAAAGTGAGTGAAAAGAAAGAAGAAAAAGTATCAAAAAGAATAAAGAAAAATAAGCTATAGTTTTGAACTACAGCTTATTAAAGATAGAAATATAAAGAAAAAAAATATAAAAAGCTAGCTTATATTAAAATAAATTTTAGTAGCTAGAGCTATGGCGTTGGGCTGTCTGTTGGTGGCCACCAGGAATGCGACGTATCGAACGATATTTTCGTGACATCGGCCAATTCTTCTTGAGATTGTTCCAGATTCATCATAACGTTCCAACTTCCTCCGGCAAAGCCCTTAAATGTAAGCATAACAGGGAAATGCCCATAACTGTTTCTTGAGTCATATCTTTTATAACGCTGCATACCAACCTCAAGATAATATTGATAAAAAGTCCCGTCAATAGTAACCCCGTTTGTTTTTAATTCAATAGGAATTGCTTCTGAATATGTTTTATCCGAATATGACGCATTCCCAACGTCCCTTGGCTGCAAAACGGTTTCCACTATCTCAGACCCGTTTATATATGTTGGATTTTTAACCGTTGAACTGTCTGTGCAATACTTATAACTAAACTGTGTGGCATCAATGTGGTTTGCCTCAAGTGGAATGGTTAACAATCCCCCGCTGACATTCCTTTGGAACATTTCCGTATCGACGTTCGCTGTATTGTAAGGAAAATTCAAATATACGTATGGTTCCTGTGTCACAATACCAACGTAAGACAGTTCCGACATATCGTTTTCTGATGTACCAGTTACTTTTACCCACCTGTTTTCTGAGGCATAATATCCATCAGCAACAGATTTCGATGTCTCTCCAAGTGTAATTTTTATTCTCCCCTGATATCCTCTATTATAAGGTCTCCCTAGGTATTCCACTTCTATGTTCTCTATTTCCGAGGATAGCGGCACATACCCTAACGTTCCATCCACAACACCACGATATAAGAACGTGAGATAAGTAACACCACCGGACCATGGAACTTCTTCGGGCCCTATAGACCAATCCCTTCCAATATAATACTCATCATCTCCACCAGATGGTGTTCCTCCGGTGTCCCCAGTTGACGGTGTACTTCCAGTACTTCCACTTTCCGGTTCAGTTGTCCCGCTCTGTACGAATACAATATATTCTTTCTCCGGGTCTATCCTGGATTTCGACATTACTTCCCTACCATCATACGCCACACCTGATACGGAAACGTATGTTATATCTGAGAACGAACTTCCTGTATCGGGGTCAAGTTCAATGTTATACACATATTTACCACCTTCCAAGTGTGTGGCATCTTCTTTCGTTATCTGGAGCAGTTTGGGGAAATAATATGTGGCCAGATTACCAGCCGGGATTGAAAGCGTATTTCCTGTAAGCCCGCCAACAAGTGGTACTTTCGGTGTTGGTGTTGTGCCTCCTTCACCACTTGCCGGGCCGAAGGTAATCATCTGGCTCTCAGTATATGCTGTTGCGTTCCCTGTTGGGTCAATAATTGCCACCAATGAATCCAAATCAATGTTGACAGTTTCAATCTTAAGTTGGTATGTTCCTCCACTTACATTGATTACATATTGTTTATCTTCGTTCAAATATGAAGAGTTTGATGAAATGAAAATGCTTGAATCAATAGCTTTTTTCGGCTGTGTAACTGTAAGTGCCGCATATACGGTTTCCCCGTTGATGTTGCTTCTTCCACGGTATTTTATTGTATATACCACATCATCATTGGAGACGTTTTCAATGAGGACCGTTGTAGTTTGAGCGGTGCTGGTACTTGGTCCAGAAAACACTGCTGAATTATAAATCGGGGTCATTGGAACACAGTTCTTATACTTAACTTGATATGAGAAACTATGGCCAGCCTCGTTATCTGGAAGTCTATAGGTGTTTGCCGGTGTTATTTCTATACTTGGTGCCCCGTTTGACCTTTGAGTTATGGTATATGTTCTGAGTGAGGTATTGCCTGTATATGGGTTACCCTTGCTGTCAATACCTCCCAACCTGATTTCTATAGTCCTTTTTTGTGGTGGATATGAAGAAAAAGACACATCCAGTTCCTTACCATCAAAATCAAATCTGGTTACACGGGCATCGCTTCCGGTTGTGGCTGAGCAATACTCCACATACGCATATGAAATACCGCTGTAAGTGAATTTTATTTTCGTAACGCCAGTTTCCGTTTCTTCAACAAACTTTTCCCTTACCGGGTCGAATTTGAGTAACGAACTGACTTCATTTGTATTGTGCTCTATGGTAAATGTATTCGTATATTTCACCTTATTGTCTGCCGTCACCGCCGATACCTGAATTGTGTAAAAAATAGATGTAGAACCGGTATTCACATCCGTGTGGCAGGTGAGGGTTTTATGGTCGTCACTTATCTCTGGATTTACAATCTTGTATTTATTGGATGTTGAATCGTTACGGGAAACACCGAAATACCCATACCCACCATCTTCCGGATAGTTTATATTGAGTGTAAATACCGTGGTTCCGCTGTTTATGGTTCCTCCGGTTATACTACTTGTTTCAAATCCGTCTTTGGCGGTTAAGTTGAATTCCCCGTCACCATATTTCCTTTGGTCTACTTTATATTCAGCCGACAAACTTCCGCCGTTCCCTGTAAGTGTTATTACAAATTTTCTAGGGGAACCGGCATTGTTTTTACTAAATGACAGTGTTACTATCTTCGTTGTTGGGTTTATTGAAATCCTTCCACCGGCCTGGTTGAAATCGGTGTTTCCACTTGCTGTAATACCGGTTACACCGACCGCTATGTACCTGAACGTATGGGATTGGGCATAATATTCAATGCTATTCGGGTTTGTATATGAAGAGACACCAACGTTATCTGTATCACCTGTCGCTACTCTCAAAAACACACCAGGTTCCTGATACAGAGCACCGTCAGCAAACACGGTTTTCCCATCACTGGTCTTTCCGCTCACCCTGACCTCAAGCACTTTCTGTTTGGAAGAATTGTTCACCTCCGTTTCAACAACCACATCGGCGATACTGACTGCTGGATTTGTTATATTGTCGGAATGCCAAACAAGCCCGATGTCGGTAATTCCACTCTGGTGTATGATAAAAGTCGCGGTTGTTGCGTCATATGGTATGTTCTCACCGGTAAGATAGAACTGGGAATTGCCTTCCATCGCCGTCTGCTCTACGGTCACCCAGTTTGATATGATTGTAACCCCATAATCGTTCAAACCTGAAATACATATCTTGTACGTTTGTGACATGTTCCTGGAGCCATTCATCGGTATTTTTACATGGACATTACCATTCGGGGAGGTTTTATCGACGGACGTTTCAATGATATTACCTTCAGTATCATATATTGCAAGGGTGGATGACACTATGTTTCCAACAAGCGTGTAATTCAAAAGGAAATCAGTTATCTTATATTCGATTACCATCCTGTCATAACCCTCGGGGCACGTAAGTTTTATTTCATCTTTTGGAACATTCCCGCCAGGTTGGATAGTAAAACAATTTGATAATATGGAGTTTCCGTATATATCGGTTCCGGCAATCACAACACACCCAGGACTGTCAACACCGCCGTAATTTGGATAAAGGTTATAGCAGAACTGTGTATCGGTGACTTTGAAGGAAGATATGAAATCAGGGTAAGATGATACGGTAAGGGAACCAGGTTTTATGTTGGTTGTCCTGATGGCGATGCTGTATGAATAACCGGAACATGAAGCACCAGAGCCACCAACCTCTATTTTCGCACTGGCCTCACGCTTTATAACCGCCGTATTTGATTCGACAAGTTGTCCGTTATTCTTCTCCGCATTTGAAATACCGGTTACCTTCGCCCTATATGTTTCCTCTGTGGCTGATTGTGAGAAACCGGTTACTATGATTTTACTCTTATCGTCAGATATTCTTCCTCTTGCTGCCATATTATTGACTTTCTATCTTTTAATATAAATATCTCAAAGACATTTTCAATGATATTTATATAGAAAATAGTGATTTATGGCAACGAAAACAGTTGGTTTGACATTAAATATAAATGAACTAACAGAAGATAAGACATCCACGGCATGGGTAAGTGGTAAAACTGTATATGGCCGCACAGTTACTGCCAGCACGGAAGTGATTCAAAGTGCTGGCGTGGAATATGTCACATTAACACTCAGCCCTTCAACATATTTAGATATTACTAATAACCTATGGTGCGGGGTGAATGTATCAGATGTTTCGATTTCAATATACAGCACACAAAACGTTTATTATGGGAGTTTTACACATTCCGGCACAATTAGTGTAAATAGAGAAGATTTAATGGATGACCAACCATTAGATAGGTCAGCATCAACAATATTTATCCCAAAAGGGACTTCACTTGAATTACGTGTTAGGATTAAATTCACAAAAGATGAACCACTGACAAAAGTTTCTTCAATCGTGTTTTTAACCCCATATACATTCAACGGCACTTCTGACTCCGCAACATTTACACCGGATGGTTCTAATTATTTTTCTTCTAGTGTATCTCTTGGAACTATTACCGAAAATTCAACATTAAACCCATCACAAGTTGAGCCGAATTTCCACGTGACAATTAATAAGGATACATCAACAATAGGAGATATCGAAGTGTTGCCAAAAGGAGACACTATTGACTATCAATCACAAACATGTGCTTTTACAATTTCTTGGAGTAATATAGGTAGTGATTACATAACGATTTCCAGTAGCGGTGGAATAGACCAGGTAAAAGATTCTAATGGGAATGTAATCACAAGAACCAGCAGAACCGGTGGCTCTGGAAGTATAACGGTGTATGCCGATATACAATTTAACGATGGACCAGCAGGAAACGTATATGTAAAGGCTAGTGCTACCGATGCCAACGGTAATCAAGTTGAAGATGAGGGGTGGTATTATCAAGAAGGTGCTCCGGAACCGGGAACATTGAATTTTGTGTCTGGAAATCTTATAGTAAAAGGAGGAACTGGGCAAATGTGGATGACCAATTTCGATATATTTTTACATACGGATTCAGATATGCTCAACCAATATTCCTGGTCGGAAATAGGAAAGATTGGCGCTTCAGATAAAAATGTTGGCCCACCCACAAGTTATCAACATCAATCAACCGTAAGTTCATCGGCTAATACGTTGGTGATTGATTCCATAGGATTATCTTTTTCGAACGCATTTCAAGAGCCTAGTAGGGTTGTTGTAGTCTTTCCAAATGGTCGTGGCGGGACTAATAGCGTAGAGTTGGATAAAAGTTCAGACGACCCATATTATTTCCACCGTGATATATGGGCGACTGTTACTACTGTAATGCCAGGAGAAACAATAAGTTGGCCAGATGGCAATATAGAAATAACGGCATATTTATAATGAATAATCCCCTGGATGGAAAACCTACCAGGGGATTTATTTTTAATATATTTCAATAGTAAACGTTGTAGGACAACTATAGACATTAGATGTTATTTCTCCTAAATCAACATTGCACTTAAAAGTGTCATATGGAAAACTTTGAGAAGGAAGGTAAGTTCCAAAATTGGTATAAGTTCCATTGATATTTTCACCGCTTATTTTAATATGCCCAACTTGCGGAACTCCGGCACCTGTCAATTCTCGTAGTTTCATGTAAAATTTTGCATATATGTGTGAACCTTGGACTATTTCATAATTTTTAATAACAAATGTATATGTATATGGGCCAACTACCTGAGATGCACCAGGGTTGAGATTTATGGGGTGTGCGTTGTTTGCGTAAACCCACTCTCCATTGAGGAAATTATCATCATCAGTTGTTCCGCTCGCAAGAGTTATTGTTAAGTCTTCCACAACAACAGAATCTTGGCTCAGTTCAAGACTTATGTAAGGGTCTTCCTTTGGATGCAGAATATATTTTATAATCCGTTCATAAGACTGAACCAATTTAGCCTTACCGGTTATTCCAAATCCATCGGAATCAGTTCCGGTAGCAATTGCTTCGTATGTTTTACTTGAGCCTCCACTTGTGGTACCAGTATTTGCTGGAACAGTAACATAATAATTAGTGTTTCCACTTGCTGATATGTTTGGTATTGTTATAGTTGATGAATTTCCGTATTTCATTCCTTCTGGAAGAGATACGGTTATTGTTGTATTGCTTTTAAGCCCAGACCAACTTACATAAAGTGTTGAGGAAATTTGTGTACCGGAAATTGAAATTGGAGAAAAATACATATCCAAACCTGCGTACGTTGTATCTGTCAACATCCAGATGCTCCCGTTCAAAACATTTGCGGTCAACGTTACTCCTGAAAAATCTCCGTCTGTCCCATAAAGATACCTACATGGCCCACTCCATATTATGTTTCCATCCCGATTTTCTATCTCCATAAAAAACCTTCTATATTTTTTACTGTCACCAATGCCACCACCGATTTTGCACAAAAAACTTTGACTTGATGTTGTGGCAGTAAATGTTCCGCTATCTTCTGCGTTTATTCCTGCAAGAACTGTTTTCGAACCAAGTATTATATTACAAGACGACCAGTTTGTTGCATCGTTTGCTTTAAAATAAACTGTTCCAGTGTAAGAAGAATAGGTTCCTCTGTACGATAAAATAATATTGGCAGCATGACCGTTACAAATGCCAATATTATTTAGATATTGGTTATTTAATTGTGCGGTGGTAACATTTGTTTCTTGGGCATGCGAACCACTCATATCCCAACCTGTTATATTTATGGAACCAGCGGTTTTTGCTACTGTATATCTGAAGTAATCTGATGAATCGGTAATATAATTTGAATCAAGAACAATTGTGGCTGTACCTTGTGAACCACTTTGGCATTGGATTGTTTTATAACCACTAGCCCCGTTCGCAGATGTATAATCTAAACGAAATATATTTGTTTGACTATCTGTTGTTGAATATGGCCTAAATTTAACCACAAAACTGTTAGGAACGGCAACCCCATCAACGCTTTTATCGGAATCGCCCATTGTTGTGGTTCCACTATACATAAGATAATTGTTAGAGCTAAGCGGTGTTATTATATAATTCACAACATCACCACTGCTAAACCCTGTTATAGTGTGTGTCGGTGTCATATAGCTATCTGTTGAATATGCCCCACCGTTAATTGATATTTTTACAAGTCCTGCTTGTTTTGTATTAGATGTGTCAACCCATCCCAATGTAAGTTTATATGTTAATAAGCCATCTTGTGTACCAATAATTTTGGCTTCTATTATTGAACCACTTGGTGTATTTCCCGTAATAGTTACTCCCCATGAACGCGGTGAAGATGTTTCATTATCCGGGAATCCAACGGTTAATTTTAATGTTTCGGTGTTGGCTGTGGCACCACTTGCAACTGTTAATCCAGATACCCCTATATTTGTAACATTTGAATAACTAAAATTGTAGACAGCACTACCGACGTTATAAGCCACATTTGGGGACGTATAACTGGTAACACCTTCAATCAAAAGGGATGATACCACATATGCCTCTTGTACAACTTCAGTGCTTGCTGTTACAACATGCCCATACACGGTCTTCCCACTAACCCATGCGATTGAGGTCTCCGGACTTTGTTCTGTATTTTCGCTTAAACTTAATGAAACGTTCTTTGTTGCCATTATAATCTATTTTATTATAAATATCCGTGGAAGGTAAATAATAAACCCTCCGGAGGTTCATTTCCAGAGGGTTTGTTAAATTGTATGCGCTAAAACTTAACTTATCGTAACATCCGTGATGTTTCCATCGTGTTCTACTTCTCCAATGCTACTAGGATTGACATAGAAGTAATTCAATGTATCACTTGCAGATGTTCCAGTTGAAGCGATTGTTTGTGATTTCTTTGTAAAGTAGAAAATTGCAGAAGGACTTACATCAACACCAGCAACTTGTGTGATATCTAATCTTGCAGAATCAGACGAACTTCCATCTGGTGCTGTTCCTGTTATAATTAAATAACCAAGGCTACGTGAGGATGTAGTTTCATTCACCGGAACTGTAATGGTAACAGTTTTAGAGTTTCTACTTGCAGTTGCCCCATTTGCTAAATGGCTGTCATCCATAGAAATCGTACTTACATCACTGTTATGGTTAACATAAATCGTGTAGGTTACATTTCTGCCATCATAAGTTCCGGATACATATGCTGGAACATCGGAAACACTATCAACCGCAGTACTAGAGGCACCACCGCTTGTCTTTGTCCACCAGATATTAGGACTGTAAGGTGATACATAACGAGCAATGGTTATTGTCATTTCAGCCGTGTAACCATCATTAGTTGTGGTAATTCTATAATATTTCGCTGATGATGAACTATTATTGGAAGTGAAAGAGAGTTTTGAATTGGTGCTTGTTCCGTTACCAGAAATAGTAAGATAACTATCACTATACATTTGTCCACTATCATAAGCGAATGATGCAACCTGTGTATTGCAGGCACTGGCTGTACTTCCGGTGTATAATACATATCTTCCATTATACGTGTCATTGTAATAACTATTAAATGACCCGTTTACCCATTTCTCTTCAACAGCATAATAATAACTCTTTGTTTCGCTTGCCGCCATTGAAATACTTGTTACACTACCAGCATCAATAGATGTGTTGAATTTGACGTTTTTATACTCAGTAACGTCAGGGTGTGCTCCCTGTTCAATCGTAAGTGTTGCCTGCACAGTAGACCCATCGTTCAAACTCGTTCCAGTAATAACAACCCTACTATTAACAGATGCAAACGTGTTGTTTACTGATGCAGACACATTCAAATACTTTGTTGTTGTACCGGTTATTGTTGCAGATGTCACATTACCAGTACTTCCACTTACGGCAATTGAAGAAATATTAACATTTGCCCACGTAACTTGGAATGACTGGCTATTAATCGTGGTGTAGTCATGCTCATACGTGCAATTACTTGTTCCAGAAATTCTCAAATAAGCCTCATCAAGATATACAGGAACATCTACGGTTATATTTCCAGTGGAAGTGGAAGTAGACGGTACATTCCCAAGGTTAAAATCAAAAATATAATAACCAGATGACGGGTCACTATCAGATGACTGAACACCAGTAAATGTTGTTTGGAAAGCATTTAAACCAACGTTACCGGTGATAGATGTTCCTGTTGGTGTGAGATAAACATATAGTTTTCCGGTTATTGCGGCACCGGAAGGCACGTTAATTGAAGACGGGCTCCATGTTGATGTTACCGAGGTTGTAGCACTTACATTTGTCAATGTTTTTTGGGCACCGGAAGAGCTTGCGCCACCAGCCCCAATTACAAGGCTTTGGAACCTTATTTCATCTATAGATTTTGAACCGGTTTTAGTGGCACTATATATCAAATTGCCAAACGTTAATGTTACAGAGCCACTTGCCTGTTCATAATATCCAGTATCTGAATGTGTTCCATTAACAACGTCAGTCATGTTCGCCGTTAGCGTTGGTCTCCTACTTGATGAACCGGTGTTGGCAGAAACATTTACTGTTCTTGTTACACTTCCTGAAACATTTGTGACACTTATGTTCGCCGGTGTGCTGGTTATATAACTGTTTTTACTCAGGGTAATCGTAGAACCAATTTTAGCGTAATTCCAAGAAATCGTAAACGTTACGCTCGAAGCACCAGCACCCATAGCTGTTCCGTCAGGAGTAACAGAGATAAAGTCAGTTTCAGTGTGATTACCTAATTGCCTTACGGTTGCATCTGCATAAACTGTAACATCATCCAACGTTTTTGCTGAAATTTGTATCTTAACGTCTCTGCCAGAACCAGTATTGGCATTGAACGTACCAACTTGTGTTGCGTAGTCAAAACCAGTTGCATTGGTACTTCCAGCCGCTACATATCCTATTGTCTCATCATTGATATTAGTACTTGAAATTTGATACTGATGTGATGTAGCGGTTCTTGCTACATAGCAGTTCTCCCCACCCTCAGGTGTAAGTTCAAATACGTATGAAACCTGTTCTCTGTGCGTATAGGTGAATGTTGCCGTCAACTGTTCGTCTGCCTCACCTGTTGCCGTTCCTGTAAGCACATAAGTCTTGTCTGCATTGCTTTCATTTGGGTTGAAGTATATTCTCAAAGTGTTTGTAGCCGCAGCACCTGAAGATGCACCTGTGTCACCTTCTGTTAATGTATGAGATGAGTTAATAAATGCACCACCGGTTACAACCCAATGTAAACGGTTGCCAGTACCTGGTATATATGCCGTTGTACATGTAAGGTCCGCTGATTGTGTTGCATTGTAAGCACCTTCGCCGGTTGTAGGTGAAAGGGTAAGTACACTCCTACTCTTTGACTGTTTGTAGTAGCCAGTATCAGAAAGATTTTCATTAGCGAATCCCTTTCCGCTGGCGGTGAGGGTTACATTACGTGTAGAACTTCCACTTGCCGTGCTAGGATATGAGTTTACCTGTGCAGTGACGGTTGTTTCACCAGACCAATTGCTTGCAGTTATACTTACAGATGTTTTGCTTATCGATGACATTGAAGCATCCTTTGCGAATGAAAGTGTTGTACCGGCTTTAAGACCAATCCATTGTACTGTATAGGTGACAGAAGTTGCGGCGGCACCAATGCTGGTGCCATCCGGAGTTACGTGGATATAACCACTTCCAGATGTATAGGCACCCTGATTAACAGTAGCTGTCGCAGTAACGATTTGGCTGTGGTCTACCGTATAAGCGGAAATAACGACGGTAATCGGTCTTGAAGCACCAGTGTTAGGAGTAAATGAAACCTCTGATTCATAAGTTCCAGTCGTAACTTCCGTTCCCTTATTAAATGAAGAAACATTGACGTTTCCCGTGGAATTCAAACCTATTGTTGTCTTATCCACATGTTCATAATACACATATGCATTGGCGGATGTACTGGACCATACTGGACTTGTTCCAGCCACATATGATATTTCCAAATAAGGAGATGGTGCTTCCTGATAAACAGTTGTTGTTGCAGTTAATGTTGTTCCATCATAAAGACTTGTACCGGAAACAGTTACCGTGTATTCCTTTTCGTAATCAGTATTGTTTGCTGGTATTCTGACAGTAACATTCGTCTGGCCGCTTTCAACAATACTTGCTCCATTGTTGGCTGAATACCCAGTAATGTTTACATTGTTTGATGCAATTGTAAAATCGCTGGTGTCCAAACCATCAGCACTGACTCTCGTTGAACCGCCGTTATAAGATATGCCAAGATTTGCATCTCCACCGCCGTATTGTGCAACGGTTGCTATGACATTAACAACTCTGCCAGCAACAGTTTTACCTGTAAGTGTGACAGTCATATCCCTTGAACTTGAAGATTCGTTCATAGGGAAACTTACACTAAGAC
>ODAI010268735.1_pt1 | contig 32262 bp, 19 predicted proteins | sample 1539321 | NCBI WGS metagenome assembly ODAI01 (sample SAMN02144231, study PRJEB22623) | gut metagenome | biome: sheep rumen | host: Ovis aries | place: New Zealand
AGGTAGATTTCGGGAATTTCCTCGATGTCCTTGCGGTTGTCGCGACACATCACAATGTCGGTAATTCCAGCGCGTTTCGCCGCCAGAATCTTCTCCTTAATGCCACCGACGGGCAGCACCTTTCCGCGAAGGGTGATTTCGCCCGTCATCGCCGTGTTTTTGCGCACTTTCCGCTGGGTCAGTGCCGAGGCAATCGACGTGGCGATGGTGATGCCAGCCGACGGACCGTCTTTTGGCGTAGCGCCCTCGGGCACGTGGATGTGGAGGTTCCACTGGTCGAAAATGCGGTAATCGATATGCAACACGTCAGTATGTGCTTTGACGTATTCAAGGGCAATTGCTGCACTTTCTTTCATGACATCGCCTAAATTTCCCGTCAGTGTAAGCTTTGAGCCTTTTCCTTTGCTGATGCTTGTCTCGATGAAGAGAATCTCGCCGCCCACACTCGTCCACGCGAGTCCCGTCACCACGCCGGCGTAGTCGTTGCCTTGGTAGATGTCGCGGTAGAACGGCGGTTTGCCAATCAGGTCTTCCAATTTGTCTGGAGTGATTTTAGCATAAGGCAATTCACCGTCTTGGGCTTTTTTAAACGCCAGCTTGCGCAACGACTTGTTGATTTGCTTTTCCAGCTGTCTGACACCGCTTTCACGCGTATATTGTTCGATGATCTTTTCAATGGCGGCCTTATTGAATGCCAATTCCTGCTCAACACCAAGCCCCGAGTTCTCTTTTTCTTTGGGAATGAGGTGGCGGCGGGCAATCTCGATTTTCTCTTCTGTGATGTATCCGCTCACCTCAATGATTTCCATGCGGTCGAGTAGTGGTCTTGGAATGGTGTTCAAGTCATTGGCGGTAGCAATAAACAAGACTTTCGACAGGTCGTAGTCGACGTCGAGATAATTGTCGTGGAACGCCGAATTTTGCTCGGGGTCGAGCACTTCGAGCAAGGCCGATGCGGGGTCGCCGTTGACAGTGTGTTGTGTAACCTTGTCGATTTCGTCGAGAATGAACACGGGGTTCGACGACCCTGCTTTTTGTATGTTCTTGATGATGCGGCCGGGCATTGCGCCGATGTAGGTGCGCCGGTGGCCACGAATCTCGCTCTCGTCGTGCAGACCACCCAGTGAGATGCGGACGTATTTGCGCTTCATGGCTGCTGCAATCGACTTGCCGAGCGACGTTTTCCCGACGCCAGGGGGGCCGTAGAGGCAGAGAATCGGCGATTTCAGGTCGCCGCGCAATGAGAGCACCGCCATATACTCCAAAATGCGCTCCTTCACCTTCTCCATGCCGTAGTGGTCTGAGTCGAGCACCTTTTGTGCGCGTTTCAGGTTAAGGTCGTCCTTGGTGTATTCGCCCCAAGGCAGCGAGACCATGGTTTGGAGATAATTGTACTGTATGCTGAACTCGGGACTTTGTGGATTGAGCATTTCCAGTTTGTCGAGTTCTTTTTCAAAAATTTGCAACACCTCTTTGCCCCATTTTTTTTTCTTGGCTTTTTCTTCCAATTCCCTTTTTTCAATAGAGCCTTCGCCGTTGCCCAGTTCCTCCTTGATGTTCTTGATTTGCTGTTGCAGGAAATATTCACGTTGCTGCTCGTCCAGCTCCTCCCTGGTCTTGCTGCGAATGCTTTGCCTTAGCTGTATGAGCTGCATTTCTCTGTTGAGCACCCTAAGGCAGCCGAAGATGCGCTCTTGCATGGCGTCTTGCTTCAAAAGTTCAATCTTGTCCGCAATGTTGGGCAAAAGCGTTGAGCAAATGAAATTGACCATGATGACTGGCGGCGTGATGTTGTTCAATGTAAATTGCGATTCATCAGAGATCTCCTCGTTAGCACGAATATATTCAATGGCAGTCGACCTTAAGTCATCGACAGAGGTGTTGAAAACACTGTCGTCAGCATTCGGGACGCTTTCAGGTATGCTCTCGGTGGCTCCGACAAGGAAGGGCTTTGTCGCTGAAAGACTGGTTATCTTACAACGTCCGAGCCCTTGTACTATCGCAGTAACATTGTTGCCATTGCCAGGCATTTCGAGCACCTTGATCAACTTGGCGTAAACGCCGTATTCATGAAGGTCTTTGAGCTTCGGATCCTCAATCTCAGCCTCCCGCTGACAGAAAATGCCAAAGACCTCGTTTTCCTTCTTCTTTAAATGGTTGATTAAATTAATGCTGGAAGCTCTGCCTATGATAATCGGAGAGAGTACGCCTGGAAAAAGCACCAAGTTCCTAGTGGCAAGAATAGGTGTATTTTCTTTTGACTCGTTTTGAAATAAGTGGGCAATATCTCCCTCGTATTCGGCTATCATCTGAAATGCCGCATTGTGTTGACGTTTCATGGTTCTTATCTGTTATCTGTCTTGTTCTAATTCTAAATGTATATTGGGGTGCAAAGTTACATAATAAAAATGAGAAACAGAAAAAGTGAAGTGAAAAATGCAAAAAATGGATATTAGGTCTTGTTTTTCTTTTTCGCTTCAATTCCTCCTAAAATTCGGGCAAGATACCTCTCTTGCGCTTGTATCTTCTTCAATTTCAAGTGATTTTAGAGCTAAGGAATTAGAGCTGTGCCATGTTGTGCTTCATAAGTTTTTTTCTGATTTCAAAGAGAATAATTTGCAAATATTAATTTTTTTTGTATTTTTGCGATGAACGGAACATACTTATTATAATTATACCTATACCTTTTTTCTGCTTTTAGAACTTTCGAGTCATACCAAATTAATATATAATTATCATGGACAACAAAGCACAGACATTCGCGAAGTGGCTCATAATGCTACTCTTCGCCGTGCCTGCGACCTTGCGGGCACAAACATTTGGTGGCGGTAGCGGCACCGAAATCGACCCGTATATCATTTCCACACCAGCACACATGCAAGAGCTGGCAAGTGAAGTGAACAGTGGACGAAACAAGTACAAGAACACGTTCTTCCGCCTTGATGCCGACTTGGACTTCAGCGGCATCACCTTCAATGGCATCGGCATTCCAGACAACACTGATCCCACTGGTTACCTCGAATTCGGCGGATTTTTCAACGGCAACGGACACACCATCAGTAATTTGCAGATACAAAAACCCAATGACAACTGCAAAGGGTTGTTCAATGTGATTAGTGGCGGTGCGCGAGTAGAGAACCTTACGCTGGCGAATAGCCGCATAGAAGGAAAAAATTATGTCGGCGGTATCGTCGGCTATATGAATGGAAATGTTACCTACACCGATCGCGGCATACGCAACTGCAAGGTGGCTGAAGACGTAACTGTGGTAGGGCAAAGAAATGTCGGCGGTATTCTTGGCATGACATCAGGCAAGAGCGATGTCGTTGACTGTGTGTTTCTGGGAACGGTGAGCGGCAGCAGTTGGGTCGGTGCCATCACAGGTTGTTCGTATACACACTATACTTATGAAGAGTACGGCAATACCAGTTTTGACCCTGACCAACAGAGTAAAAACTGCCTTATCGGAGGCAATTGCACGAAAGGTGCTGTCGGTGTAGATGACCCTCACGGCACAGACCGAAATACTTCCGCAAAGCATATCACTACAATCAGTTTTGCCAACGACGTGAACGGCACTATCATCACCACGCCGAAACTCAAATTCAACGGTCAGCAATACTACGATTGTGCCACGGCAACAGACCTTCAACTGAGTTATAGAGGCACAGTTCCTACTGGATATACCCGCGCTTTCACTACGAGTAGCGGCACATTGGACTGTACGGGAACATACTATCGGCTCACATTGTCATCTATCGTGACGAATGTGAACATCGCGGCAGCATCGACAGACCCCGTGCGCGACATTGGATATAACGAATGGATACACATCAGTATTGCGGCACAGGAATACACGGGCAGTCCGCTTACCCCCAACGTGGTGGTGACCGATACTAAGACTGGCTCTTCGGTAACGCTGAGCAAAGGCACCGACTACCGCCTGATAATACCCGACGACATCATCAATCCCGGTAATTATACGATAGGCGTCGTCGGCATGGGCAACTACGGCGGGCAGACCACGGCGGTATTCAACGTCTATCACCAGATATTCAAAGAAGGCAGCGGCACGCCTGACGACCCGTTCATCATCCGTAATACCGACGATATGGACCTGCTTGCCACAAGAGTCAACCTCGGTGATAATCTGAAGGATTTCCATTTCCGCTTGGTAAACGATTTGAACTATGAGGGAAAGACTTTCTCGACGATAGGCACTTCTTATGAAAAGTCGTTTGAGGGCCATTTCAACGGTTATTACCACACCATCAGTAATGTTAATACTACCAGCAATGGAACATTATTTGGTTATGTAGGCAGTAACGGAAGCGTGGAGGACCTCACCCTGGATAAGAGTAATCTCAGCGGAATGATGAGTATTGGAGGTATAGCCAGGTTTGTTAAAGGTACCGTACAGTATTGCAACACTACCGCAAGCGTCAGCATAAGTAGCCAGTATGGCGGCAATGGAGGTATTGTTGCTTGTCTTGATGAAAATGGAGAAGTCAACAACTGCACCAATGCGGCAACGGTGTCTGCATCAAGTGGTAATTGTGGAGGAATAGTCGGTACAGCTAATGAAAACTCTTCTGCCATCAGATACTGCACAAACACAGGTAGCGTCAGTACAAATGCATCTGCCGGAGGCATCGTAGGAAGTTGCAGTTCCGAACAATTGGAAATCGAAAGTTGTATCAATACAGGCGAAGTAAGCGCGCAGAAAAATCGAGTAGGAGGAATTGCCGGCAATATCGATTACTGTCGAATCGTATCAGGCTGTATCAATGAAGGCACGGTTAAGGGAAATATTAATGTGGGAGGTATCGTCGGATATATACTACAGAAAGGCTCCATCAGCGATTGTCTGAATCTGGCATCAGTAGTAGCTACGAATTATTTTGGAGGAATTGTCGGAAGAAAGTTGGAAACATTTAACGGCACTCTGCAAAACAACTACTATGCCGGAAAATGTGGCGTGGGCGGCATAAATGAAAGCGATGTGAAGGGACAAGCCATGAAGGGATGGACTATCAGCAACGACGAAAACGTCTTCGCACAGATGTTCCCCATCGATGATGTGGAAGGTACATTTGTCGGCATCACCTACGACGGCATTCGCTATTTGGGTGCCGGTGAAACGACAAAACTACTCATCGACAGAATGGACGGTGCTCCTGCCGGCGATTTCGCTGTGACAGCCGGCACACTCACACCGCTCGATGAAGATTTCTACGGCAGAACCGATATGTTCTATATGCTCACCATGCCCAATACGGGACAAAACGTGAACATCTATATCAATACCGCCACAGGCAACGACGACATTCCGCAAACCAGTGAAAACGCTGACGGACAGTGGTACACCATCGACGGACAGCGCCTGCAGGGTAAACCTACGAAGAAGGGCATTTACATTCACAACGGCAAAAAGGTTATAAAATAGAACAATCGCAATATGAAAAAACGATTAAAAATTCTATGGACAATCGTTGCTGTAACGATGTTCTTGATGATGCCGGCAAACTTGCAGGCGCAGTGGCCCAACGGCGGAATTAAAGTATCCAATGTAAGTGGATATGGGCAACTAAGAGTCGTCAGCAAATATGGCCCGGGTGGCCTGTTTGGCAAAGAGGAGGAAAGGTTCTCCTCTGGTGAGTGGACTTTAGACCATCCGGCCGTCACCGAGGACTGGAACTTCGAGGTAGGGTACTGGCCTGGCTACAACGATAGACTCTGGAAGGTGGAGATGCGGGACCTCAAGAGCGGTAAGTTGATTCTGACGTATTATCCCGAAGACCTGAAGGACAAAGGGGACGGCAGGTACGAGTATGAAGTCAAAAACGCCCGAAGCCTCGACGGTAAGTGGTTTCAGTGGTACACAATGAAGGGCACCCACCAATGGGTGGAAGTCTATTCGTACTTTCAGGAAAACTATGGCCCATCTGTCCGCCGCGACGAGGCGGGCAGCGCCCACGCCCAAAACGGCAAAGAGGCCGTCTCCGGCGCGGAAAACGGCTCCATCCTCACCCTCGTTGCCAACCCCAACCCAGGCTACGCCTTCAAGCGATGGTCGGTGCTCAAAGGATATTCCGTCTTAAGGGACGACGAACTCCTTCTCGTCGGCGACACGCGGGTGGCCGCCATCTTCATACCCGTCACACAGGCCGGGGTCACATTCGAGCCGCAGGGCGGAACGTTGGAAACCACCACGGCCAGCCCCAACGCCGAGGGCAAGTTTGCCTCGCTGCCCACGCCCGTGCGCGGCGACTTCGGCTTCCGAGGGTGGTACGACGAAGACGGCAACCCGTTCACCACCACCTCCGTCGTGAAGCGCAATATGACGGTCTATGCCCGATGGAACCAAGGCCTCTACGTGGAAACCAACGAGATCGACTTCGGAAGGGTGCTGGAAGGCTACACTACTATTCCCTCCAAGCGCATCCACGTGCAGAACCTCTACGGCACACCGGTAAAGCACAGCACCGAAGGCGCACCGAACTTTGGGGCATCGATGAAAGGGCAGCCGCTTGACCCCAACGAGGAGAGCGATATATGGGTCAGTCCGCTGCTCAACCGCGCTCCCGGCATTTACAACGAAACGAAGTATGTCGTCAACGACAAGGATTCGAACAAACACCCCGTGAACCTGAAGTTCAAGGTGGAGCCCGTTTACACCATCAAATTCGAACTTGCAGGCGGCGTGGGTGCCGAGGGTTTTGCCGCCACTACCACCACCAACTTAAACTTCCGCGCGGAGGTGTGGCCCGCCGCCCCGACGCGGCCAGGCCACGAGTTCCTCGGCTGGTACGACCTGCCCAGTTATGACGGCGACGGGAATCCTTTGGGGAACAAATACGACAACAAGTCGTGGTTCGACAGTTCGAGAACCCTCTACGCAAAGTGGCGAAAAGTTGTGTATTTGGACAAGACCGAGCTCGACTTCGGAACGGTGAAGAAGGGCTACACCTCTGTGGCGCCACAAATGCTGGTGCTCAGAAACCTCTCGAAGTCGGACATCCAACTCTTCGACCAGTACACCTACGGCTTCACCGACATCAAAAACCCAAGCATCGTTTTCTATGACCAAGAAGGCCCCTACAACATCTCGGATGAAGAAACCGTGTTGAAGACAATTGATGGTATGTTTGAATATTGGGGCGATCCTCGGTGGGAACAGGCGTTCAAGTTCACCATCAGCCCTAAGACAGGCTTGGAGCCTGGAGAATACAACCTGGATGGTAACATTCAATGGCAGGCAAAAAATGGGGGGGGAGCAGGCAGTAGCGAATGGTTCACCATCAAGTTCAAGGTGGAAGATGGCGACCCCGACCCTGCACAGCCTGACGACGGCGAGAAGCGCGTCGTGCAGATGCACACGGCGGGCATCGAGAACCTCAACACCATCTACTACGGACGAAAGCTCACCAACCTCTACTACGACGACCCCGTGCCGTCGTGGTATGTGGTTGACAACCAGAAAGACATCCTCGGCGACCTCGACGGAATGTACCTGCTTGCCAAAACGCTTTATGGAAAAGAAGACGGCCACTTTATTCAATACGATATCGGAATTTATGATCTTCTGTCAGCGTCCAACGATTATGGGTCGAAAAGATGGCAAGCCGGTTTGGTGCGGAATTGTATTGATGTACTCTGGCACAGCAATTTCTCCGAAGTGGAAAAAGCCGCAGTGAGAAACATCGAAAAAACGGAGGCGGAAATCGACGAGAGCACCGAAGAAGGCCAGTTCATCTATGTGGCAAATACGGTGAACGACAAACTCTTCCCCTTGTCGATGAACGAAGTCCTCGATCTCCCGAATGAGCTCACAGCAGGCTTCTATAAGGGGGAAAAACAGGGCTGGTGGCTGCGCAGCATCGAAAAAACGCCCCACTGGGGGAAGCCTAAGAACAATGATTTTTATATAGTGGATTATTTCACTCCCGACGGCGGTATTAAGATTACGATTGTTTTCAAGACAGATGAAGGAAAGAAGAAATTCGAAGAAGACAACAAGGATTACAACGCCAAGTCTTCTGCACCACAGCGGGCATCCGCGCCAGCCAAGGCAGGCGAGAATACAACACCTACTGGTTATCTATATCTCCCGTGGGTGTATGGAAATGAAGACTTCTTCTATACCGCGTCCGAAAGATATTCCCGACACGGCGTGCGCCCCGCAATGAACATTGACAAGAATCAGGTGTTCATGTCGTCGGCAGCCGTTGGCGGCAAGGAGTCGGGGCCGTTGGGCAGCCGTGCGCTGCGGAAAGTGCGCAAGTCGAACCCCACCGAATGGAAACTCACCCTCATCGACACGCTGCGCACGGGCTTCACGGTTGCAGTAGATGGCTATACGCCTGCCACCAGCAATTCCATCAACGTGAACCGCCGCGTCATCAACTCCGGCGCCGTGATGACGATTCACTACTCCGGCGCACCGACGGGCCCCAACGAGTTCGTGTCGGTCGCGCTGAAGCGGAGCAGCGACAACGAGGTGCTCTACTACGGCACCATCGCGGCCAACCGAGCGTCGGGCGACGTCACGATTCCGATTCCCAACGACTTGGAAGCCGACCAACTCCACGAGGTGCTCATCTTCTCGGAACAGAAGAACGGCGACTACTACACCGACTATGTGAGCCCCGCCGTCGTCTATTATATCCAAATGGAGAAGACGGAGGTGCAACTCTACGATGACGACTACCCATTTGAAGAGGGCGACGACCCTTGGAACGCGATTGTCATCAACCGGAACAAGGGCTTCGAGACGAAGTACGTAAAAATCATCGACCGCACGCTCTGCCGCGACGGACGATGGAACACGATTTGCCTGCCATTCAACTTGGAAGATGGCAACCCCGACGACGGCATCAGTTTCACGGGTACGCTGCTCGAAGGCGCGATGGTGAAGCAACTCGTCTCGTCGGACTACACGCCCGCCACAAGCACGCTGACGCTGAACTTCGAGACCGTCGAGGTGATTGAGGCAGGCAAGCCGTACATCGTGCGGTGGTCTTCGGACGCGAATCTGGCAGATGTGACAAGTCCCGTGTTCAACGGCGTCACCATCAGCGATGTAGCCGCCAGCACCACCGAAACGGAATACACCGACTTCATCGGCCTCTATTCATCGATTTACATCGGCGGCCTCGACCGCACGATGATCTATCTGGGCGACGACAACAAACTCTACCATCCCAATGACGAAATGTACATCAACGCCTTCCGCGGCTACTTCCGCCTGAAAGAAGGTCTTTGCGCAAGCAACATTCCCGGCACGACCGACGTAAAAACGTTTGTGGTGAACTTGGACGACGAAATAACAGCCATCGACCACATTCCTCAAACCAGTGAAAACGCTGACGGACAGTGGTACACCATCGACGGTCGCCGCCTGCAGGGTAAGCCTACGAAGAAGGGCATCTATATCTACAACGGCAAAAAGGTTATAAAATAAAAAACAATCACAATATGAAAAAGAAGTTTTTAGCAATCATCCTTGCGCTCGTCGCGATAGCGACAGCGCAAGCGCAAACCTACACCATCACGACCGACTGCGGAGAAGGCGGAAGTATTGGAGTGTCTAAGCAATCTGGAATGTTCATTGAAAACGCCACAGAGGCTTCGGAGGGACAAACGGTGCTTGTTGGCGTGAGGACAGACAACAGAATGTACAGGTTGTCTGAACTTTACTACACAACCGAGAGTGGCACAAAGGTGGATATCAACACGTTGAATCATTTTACTTTAATGGCTTATTATAAGACTTATTGTTTCACGATGCCTGCTGAAAATGTGACGATTGTCGCAAGGTTCGCCCAGTCAGACTACATCGCAACAATTCAGTCGGTAGGCGAGTCCCTGCCTGAATTCGAAGTGGCATTCCCTGGAATTGCCAATTTTTCTGGGAGCATTGCTGCAAGGAGAATTGGTGCCAACGAAGGCGAAACGCTGACCATAAAATTGAATGCCAGCAATATGATGCACTATGCCGTGGCGTTTGAAGGTCTTGTTTGCGTCGGCGAGAGCGGCACAGAAGTACCTGTAACGAAAGTGTCGGACGATACATATACTTTTGTGATGCCGGCAGAAAACGTGACGGTGACAGAAACTTGTCGCGCGCTGATGCCAAAACTTAGCGAACTGACAGTGTCGGGGGGAAGAAAGTTAATGCCCGATTTCAACCCTGAAACGACCGATTACAGAGTCACGGTGGAACACAACGTGAGTCGCATCGGACTTTCGGCAAAAAGCGGTCACTTTCTTACCATCGTGGAAGATGAATGGATAGCGAAAACGCTCACATATCAACGTGATGGCAATAATGTCATTTTGGGCGTAAGCGGAGATATAAGGCTCGACGTCGGCGACAACGTGATTCATCTGACGGCAGAGTTTAACAACGGAATTATAAGTGGCGGTAGGAAAACACACTATACCGTCACCATCACGCGGTTGCCCGATGCCATTGTGCTGCACGACAACGCTGACAACGCCGATGTCATCGACGAGAATGCAGGAACGACAAAGGATGTGGTTCTGCACAGTCGAACTTTCTACCGCGACGGGCGTTGGAACACGCTGTGCCTGCCCTTCAACGTCGAAAACTTCGAGGGAACACCGCTCGAAGGCGCTGAAGTGCGCACGCTCACTGGCGCATCGTTCGAAAATCACACGCTCACGCTCAACTGGAGTGCGCCCCTTTCTGCCATCGAAGCCAAAATGCCATATATCATGCGCTGGAAAAGTTCGGGAGAGTCACTTGAAAACATTTTCAATCCATTGTTTCCCAATACAACTATCTGCGAGGATTCCAGCGTGGAACTGCTTGAATTCGACCCACCAGGTATCCAGTTCCTCGGCTTCCCCTATCCGATGGACTACGAGGCAGACTATCGCTATATGCTCTATATGAACAACGACAACCATTTCGACTACCCGAAAGAAGACATGATTATCAATTCCTTCCATGCTCATTTCCTGTTCACGGGCGAAATCTCAATGGGTACACCAGATGACACCAGCGGCGATAACGGAATCATTCGCAACATCGTGATGAGCTTCGACGACGAAACGACGGAAATTGTCAACTATCAACTGTCAACTGTCAACTCCAACGACAGTTGGTATTCGATTGACGGTCGGAAGTTGCAAGGCGAACCCACGCAAAAGGGCATCTATATCCATAACGGTAAGAAAGTAATCAAGTAAAAAATAACTCAACCAGTATGAATAATTAATAAAATAAAAAAATTATGACAAAGAAAAATGCAAGTATGACAACGAGAATTTCAATCTTCCTCCTTGTTATGATATTGGGGCTGCTGCCGGGCATGAGCCTGACCGCACAGGCGGAGGACAGCGGTGATCTGATTGGCGGCATCCCCCCGGCAAACGGCGGATATGTCTATGTGAACGGCATCAAATGGCGCGTGATCGGCATGAGCGGCACGGCATGGCTTTTGCAGTCAGCCGATGCGCTGGGAGATAAGATGTATTGGAGCGACGCGCTGGAATATTGCAATACGGTGTATAACTCCTTCTCCGCGATAGAAAAAGCCGCTGTATTGCCTACAAGTAAAGCATCGTATGATGAGCAACATATCTTTCCGCTATTGAATTTTGAATACTATTTCAATACACCATCTAATATTTATACAGAGATACTTGATAATGCGAACTTGTTTCTACTGTCCTCCTCTGAAGTGGCGACATATTTCAATCTCGTTGATAAAAAATCTCGTGTCGGAAACGAACACTGGTGGACGCGATCGAGAACGAGAGAAGCTGGTTCTTTACCTCCGAATATACCAGTTCTAAGGATTACTTACGGTGGAGTTGTGTCGGACGGAATACTTTCTTTCAATAATGTGGAGTCTACTGCTCCGACGTCTCTGATTCCGATTCATGATAACTGGTGCCGGCCAGCCTTTCAACTAAACATCGCTCCAATCCTGTTCACCTCCCCGGCTGAGGGGGCGAAGTCAACTGCTACCGCGGGCAGCGGCGCGTTCGGAACCCTGAACGACCCGGCGGGCAACGCAAGGCTGACCCTTTTGGACGAAAACCGCCCGGCGGTTACGGCGAATGCCGCAGGCGTGGCACTCCCTGGCGGCAGCCTCAGCGTGAGCTACAGCGGCGTTACCTCCGGCGACGCGCTCTCCGCACTGATTCTTGACGAAAACGGCAACATGCTTTATTACGCCAGCCTGAGCCCCGACGCCTCCGGCTCCGGCACATGGGACATGCCCCTGCCGGATGACCTGAGCTTTGGGAAAAGCTACACCCTGCGTCTGTTCAGCGAAAAGCTAAACGGCGATTTCAATACCGACTACGCCGGGGTCCCCTGCGACCTGACGCTGACCACCCCCGACCCCTATCCCCTCTGGATAGGCGACACCCAGGTCAACCCCGGAAACAAGGACAATATCCTGGGTGCCATCGACCCGGCGACAAACGAGCCCACCGCGTCCTATGACCCGGCCACCAAGACCCTGACGCTGCATACCCCCACCATCAGCGGGGCGCATGCGGACTATAAGATCTACAGCGAGGATTCCCTCACCATAGAGGGTGAGGCCACGATCACGGGAGACAAGGGCGTGAGCGTCGTCTCCGAGGCGACGGAGCTGAACACCCTGACCATTCAAAACGCGGCGCTGGATATTTCTGCGGATTGGGAAGCGATCTACGCCAGAAACACCCACCTTGTCATGAACAGCGGCACGGTCACGGCCAAGTCCAAACTGCACCGGGCGGTGAACGTTCAGGTGCACGGCTCCTTCACCATGAACGGCGGCGAGCTGGTGATCGATTCGGACAAGGAAAGCCTGATGGTCTGGCGGGGGAACCAGCAGGCGTATGTGGATGGGGAAAACAACATCGTCATCAACGGCGGCCGGATCGATGCGAAGTCCGTGACCAACACGCCCATCAAAGCCCACGGCGTCGTCACCTTGCCCGCGGCTTATTACGCCCACCTGTACGGCGGCGACACCCCGCTGAGCTTGGAACACGTTGAGCTCAATGATAACTACGGTATTTATTACAACAGTTGTTTCGTGGACGAAAGCGGCGAGAGAATCACCGGCGACCGGATTGTCATCGAGCCGAAGCCGATTACCAAATATGACCTCTGGGTAGGCGATACGCAAGTGGATGAAGCCAACAAGGACGACATCCCCGGTGTCACAGGGGAGAATGCCAAAGCATCCTTCGATCCCGCCACCAACACCCTGACCCTTGAAAACGTGACCGGCGTGACTGGAAATACGATGGGCGCGCTGATCACCGCCGAAGGCATCGATCTGACTGTTGAGGGCAGCGCCGTTCTGGCTAACGAAACCGTTGCGATGGGCATTCAGGTTGCGCCCGGCAGCCTGACGCTGAACGGCGACTTCACCATTTCGGCTGGGAGCTATGGCATCTATGTGCAGAAAGATGTGACGATGGCCAAAGGCAGGCTCTTTGCCAAAGGAAAAGCCGCCAGCGGCATTTATTCCGCACGGGGTGCTCTGAAGGTAAACGGCGGAACGGTAGAGGCGTCGGGCAGTATGTGGGCGGTTGTTCCGAATCCCGACCTTTCCGGCAACACAGGCGAATATGAAGTCTTGGTGAATGAGGATTATTACACTGCGGCGGCTGGCGCGAGCCTCTGGAGCGGGGACGATGTGAATGACCCCTTGGGCGGTTTCAGCTCCGCATATAAATACGTCAAGATCATCCATATCCCCACCCTCGTCCTCCTCGACGACGACAGCGAGGCCGACACAAAGAACCACGAACTCATTCGGGCGAATCTGGGTGAGCAAGTGGGCAAAGTCAATGTGAGAATCGAGGGCCGTACGCTCTACAAGACCGGCCATTGGAACACGCTGATGCTGCCGTTCAGCCTCGCGTCGTTGGCCGGAACGCCGTTGGAAGATGCCGATGTGCGCGAACTGGTTCCCGACGAGTGCTCCTACGCCAACGGCACGCTCACGCTGAAGTTCGCCGCCGCCTCGTCCATCGAGGCCAACAAGCCCTACATCGTGCGGTGGGCAGCGTCCGACGAGCACATCGTCAATCCGCAGTTCGCCAAAGTGTATTTGGAAGACGGCAGTCAAATCATCGGCCTGCTCAACGACGGCATACTCTTCCTCGGCACCTCCTCGCCCACCACGATTTACGAGCACGTCGGGCGGCAGTATCTCTATATGGGTGACGACAGCAAACTCTACTATCCGCTCAACGACCTGACCATCAATGCCTTCCGTGCGTTCTTCTTCCTACGCGACTTCGTGGCTGGCGAGCCCTCGGCAACGGACAATGAGAAGGAAATCCGGAACATCGTGCTCGACTTCGGCAATGGCGAAACCACAGGCATCGACGCTTTGCTAAAGGATAATGAACCACAGTCAAACGACTATTACTATTCGATAGACGGACAACGCCTGCAGGGTAAGCCGACCAAGAAGGGCATTTACATTAAGAATGGCAAAAAGGTAGTGGTGAAATGACCGTCCATGAAAAAGTTTTAGTCCATATTGGGGTTTATGGCTCTTTTTAGAACGACGGCTAAAAAGTTTTTGAAGGAGAGTAGCCCTGAATAAAAGAAATGAGAGCTTCGTCTTAGAGGCTCTCATTTCTTGTGTTTCGTGATTCGGTTTCTCGTGTTTCGTAATCCCGTTGCCATTCGCTCGAACAAGCCGTCCGCATCTCTGCCACGGGCTAGCCACTTGAAAACCAGTTTTCGTGATTCCGTTGGGATTCGAACCCAAGACCCACAGCTTAGAAGGCTGTTGCTCTAATCCAACTGAGCTACGGAACCAACAAATCGCCTGCAAAATTAGTCTTTTTCCATCGTTTCACCAAATATATTTCCAAAAAAATGCATTTTTAAGGCCGAATATTTGATTTATGCTAGATGTATGGAAACAAATTCTTGATTTCCAACTTACTTTGAGACCAAAATCATCAAAAACATTCCTTTTTTGAAAAGTGGAGTTTGCAAAAGCTTTTAATATTGCATTTTTTCTTCAATTTTATTTACTTTTTGCTTAAAGATTAAGACTTTTTTAAATAACTTTGCAAGGCTTTTTTTGTAAGCAAGTTCAAAATATCAATCATAAATATGACAAACGTAGTTAAGTTGCGCAAGGGCTTAGACATCAACCTCAAAGGTCGCGCTACGAAGACGAAATTTCCACTCAATCCAAGCGACGAGTACGCGCTGGTTCCTGATGATTTTGTGGGAGTGACGCCGAAAGTCGTGGTGCGCGAGGGCGACATGGTCAAAGCAGGGGACGCCTTGTTTGTTAACAAAAATTGTCCCGAGGTGAAATTCTCTTCTCCCGTCAGTGGCATTGTTACTGCCGTGTTGAGGGGGGAGCGCCGTAAAGTGTTGTGTGTAAAGGTGAAAGCCGACAAAGAAATGGTTTTCGCCGACTTCGGCAAACAGGATGTTGAAAAACTTTCTGGCGAAGAGGTGAAGGGTCATTTGTTGCAAGCAGGTCTGTTTGGCTACATCAACCAGTTGCCGTACGCCGTTTCAACCACGCCCGACACAAAGCCGAAGTCTATTTTTGTCTCTGCACTGCGTGACATGCCTTTGGCTGGTGACTTCGAGTATGAATTGACGGGCAATGAGCATGATTTCCAAACAGGACTTACGGCCTTGAGCAAGGTTGCAAAAGTATATTTGGGCATCGGCAAGGGACAGAGGGCAGAGGCTCTCACTCAGGCCAAGAACGCCGAGGTCACTGTGTTCGACGGGCCTTGTCCGGCAGGCAACGTTGGTGTTCAGGTCTGCCATCTTGACCCAGTGAACAAGGGTGATGTGGTCTGGACGGTCGACCCGGCGGCAGTGATCTTTTTCGGCCGCCTGTTCAACACGGGAAAAGTCAACCTCATGCGTACGGTGGCAGTTGCCGGCAGTGAAGTGGACAATCCCGCTTATGTCGACGCATTGGTAGGCACCCCGGTTTCCACTATAATTGAAGGAAAAATCGATGCTCAAAAAAGCCTCCGTGTCATCAACGGCAACCCGTTGACGGGTCGAAACACGGGATTGGGCGGATTTCTGGGTGCGCACACTTCAGAGATAACGGTCATTCCAGAAGGAGACCACGCCGATGAATTTGTGGGGTGGATCTTGCCGCGCTTTAACGATTTTTCGGTCAATCGCTCGTATTTTTCATGGCTTTTGGGCAAGAACAAAGCCTACACGATGGACGCTCGCGTCAAAGGTGGCGAGCGAAAAGTCATTATGAGCGGCGAGTACGACAAGGTCTTACCGATGGACATCTATGCCGAATACCTCATCAAAGCGATTATAACAGGCGATATTGACAAACAAGAGCAATTGGGCATTTATGAAATCTCTCCCGAAGACTTTGCGCTGGCGGAGTTTGTCGACTCGTCTAAACTAGAACTTCAAAAAATCATCAGACAAGGACTTGACATCCTTAGAAAGGAGAATGCGTAATGGCTTTTTTAAGAAATTATTTAGATAAAATCCGTCCCCATTTTGAAGAAGGCGGCAAGTTGCATGCCTTTCGTAGCATCTACGATGGCATGGATACATTTTTGTATGTGCCCAACACCACTTCCAAAAGCGGCGTGAGCATCCACGATGCCATTGACTCCAAGCGCATCATGAGTTTCGTTGTTATAGCTCTGCTCCCTGCTTTGCTCTTCGGCATGTATAATGTCGGTTATCAGAACTATGCGGCGGCGGGAGCATTGAACGGCGCATCGTTCTTGGAAATGTTCACATTCGGCTTTTTGGCCGTTCTTCCCAAGATTCTTGTCAGCTACGTCGTTGGCCTGGGCATTGAGTTCGCATGGGCACAGTGGAAAGGTGAGGAGATTCAGGAAGGCTTCCTCGTGACAGGTATGCTCATCCCGCTGATTGTCCCCGTCGGCTGCCCGCTTTGGACCTTGGCCTTGGCAACCGCTTTTGCCGTTGTTTTCGTCAAGGAGATTTTCGGCGGCACGGGAATGAACTTGTTCAATGTGGCATTGATGACCCGTGCATTCCTTTTCTTTGCCTATCCTCAAAAGATGAGCGGCGACAGCGTGTGGATTGAGACGCAGCAGGTTTTTGGTCTGGGCAACACTCTTCCCGACGGCTTTACCTCGGCCACACCATTGGCGGCAGTCAGTGCAGGCATGGAAAGCCCTGCTGGATTGAGCGAAATGGTGACAGGACTGATTCCTGGCTCTATTGGCGAGACCAGCATCATTGCCATTGCCATAGGTGCCATCATCCTTTTATGGACGGGCATTGCATCTTGGAAAATCATTCTGAGCGTCTTTGTGGGCGGCGGCTTGGCAGCCGGAATTTTTGAGGCAAGCGAAATGAACTCAATCCACTGGAATGAGCATTTAATGCTTGGCGGCTTCGCATTTGGCGCCGTATTCATGGCAACAGACCCCGTTACAGCAGCTCGCACCGAATGTGGGAAATGGGTCTACGGGTTCCTCATCGGCGTAATGGCAGTCTTTATCCGGGTGCTTAACCTGGGCTATCCGGAAGGCATGATGTTGGCCATTCTCTTGATGAATATGTTCGCACCATTGATTGACTATTGTGTCGTTCAGCGCAATATCACGAAACGTGCCAAGCGAGCAGCAGATCAAAAATGATTGTTTAAAATTTGATTTTGAAAGAGTATGAATACTAATAGTAACACATATACAATAGCCTATTCGGCAATACTCGTGGTGACAGTCGCGTTTTTACTGGCTTTTGTCTCACAGTCGCTGAAAGGGCGCCAGGAGGAGAACGTGAAACTCGACTTGAAGAAACAAATTCTATATTCTCTGAACATCCGAGGGCTGGACAACGCAGAAGCCGAGGGAAAATACAATGAGGTAGTGAAGTCTAAAAAGCAAATCGACGGACAGAGCATCTATTTTTGCGAAGTCGACGGCGCACCCAAATACGTCTTCCCCCTGAAAGGAATGGGACTTTGGGGCGGCATCAGCGGATTTTTGGCTGTTAACGAAGACAAGGCAACGGTTTACGGTGTGTTTTTCAATCACGAAAGCGAAACAGCTGGCCTTGGAGCAGAAATCAAGGATTCGCAGGCTTGGCAAGAGAAGTTCATCGGTAAAAAGCTTTTCAAGGAGAACAGTGAAGAGGTGGCCCTCTCCATCGTGAAGAAAATAGAAGACCCGCAGTCGCAAGTCGACGTTGTCACAGGTGCAACACTCACCTCAGACGGTGTCCGCGACATGTTAAGGGATGGTATCAAACAGAATATTAAATTTTTAAAAGAGAAATAAATCATGGCTCTATTCAGTAAACAAAATAAAGAAGCTTTGACCAATCCGCTCAACGTTGACCATCCTATCCTGGGACAGGTCTTGGGCATTTGCTCGGCACTTGCCGTCACTTCCCAGTTGAAGCCGGCCATTGTCATGGGACTTGCCGTGACAATCATCACAGCATTTGCCAACGTCATTATCTCCATCATCCGTAACACCATTCCCAACCGCATCCGAATCGTGGTACAGCTGGTGGTCGTTGCGGCATTGGTGACCATTGTGTCACAAGTTTTGAAGGCGTTTGCCTATGACGTGAGCGTGGAACTCTCGGTCTATGTCGGGCTGATTATCTCCAACTGTATCCTCATGGGACGCTTGGAGGCCTTTGCCATGATGAACAAACCCTGGCCGTCACTGCTTGACGGTATCGGCAACGGTTTGGCCTACGCCATGATTCTCGTCATCGTCGGAGGCTTCCGCGAACTCTTCGGCAGAGGGACGTTGCTCGGTTTTCAAGTCATCCCACAAAGTTTCTATGATGCCGGCTATATCAACAACGGCATGATGACCATGCCAGCCATGGCGTTGATACTTGTCGGATGCGTAATTTGGATACATCGTGCATATTTTTACAAAGAAAAATAAGGGGTTGGAGAAGTGAAGCCGGCGCGCTGGTGGCTGACACGAAATAGAGAGGCAAATGGCTTGGTTGTCGTCCAAAGGACGGGCGTGGCGAAAACTTCCTAACTACAAAAAAGAAAAATTATGGAACATTTATTTAGTCTATTTTTCAGGTCAATTTTTGTTGACAACATGATTTTCGCATTCTTCTTGGGAATGTGTTCATATCTAGCGGTGTCAAAATCGGTCAAAACATCATTTGGACTAGGCATAGCCGTCACTTTCGTATTATTGGTTACGGTTCCTGTTAATTATCTTTTGCAGACCAAGATTCTGGGGCCTGACTGTTTGGTCGAGGGCGTGGACTTGAGCTATCTGAGCTTTATCTTATTCATCGCAGTTATCGCTGGCATAGTACAACTTGTAGAGATGGCGGTGGAAAAATACTCGCCGTTGCTCTATGCAGCCTTGGGCATCTTCTTGCCTTTGATTGCGGTGAACTGTGCCATCATGGGCTCCTCGCTTTTCATGCAGCAGCGCATATTGCTTGACCCGAGCAACTCGCAGGCAATCACCTCAATCGTGGATGCTATTGTCTACGCCATTGGGTCGGGCATTGGCTGGACACTCGCTATCGTGGCATTGGGTGCCATCCGCGAAAAAATGCAGTACAGCGATGTCCCCAAACCATTGCAAGGGCTTGGCATCACGTTCATCACCGTCGGTCTCATGGCAATGGCAATGATGTGTTTTAGTGGACTTAACATTTAATCAAAAGAAAAAATAATGGTAACATTCATTTTATATAGTATAGCGGTCTTTCTTGTTACGATTCTTTTATTGGTCGTACTTTTGCTTGTCGCAAAAAAATACCTTTCTCCAAGTGGAAATGTAAACATCGAAATTAATGGCGAAAAAAACATCAATGTGCCGCAGGGAACATCTGTCATGACAACGCTCAACGACAATGGCGTGTTTCTGCCTTCTGCCTGTGGCGGAAAAGCTTCGTGTGGGCAGTGCAAGGTGCAAATATTGGGGGGGGGCGGAGAAATCCTGGACTCGGAGAAACCGCATTTCAGCCGTAAGGAAATCAAGGAGGGGTGGCGTTTAGGATGCCAATGCAAAGTGAAAGGCGACCTCAAAGTCCATGTCGACGAGTCAATCCTCGGCGTGAAAGAATACGAGTGCACCGTCATCTCAAACAAAAACGTGGCAACATTCATCAAGGAATTCAAGGTGCAATTGCCGGCAGGTGAGCACATGGACTTCTTGCCAGGCTCGTATGCACAAATCAAAATACCAGCCTTCGACTGCATCGACTACGACAAGGATTTCGACAAGTCGCTCATCGGCGAAGAATACTTGCCGGCATGGGAGAAATTCGGCATGTTCCCTCTCAAATGTAAAAACCCGGAGCCAACCATTCGCGCCTATTCCATGGCCAACTATCCGGCAGAAGGCGATGTCTTCATGCTGACAGTTCGTGTCGCCACACCGCCGATGAAAGCAGACAAGAGCGGTTTCATGGAGGTCAATCCGGGCATCGCCTCCTCTTACATCTTCTCATTGAAACCCGGCGACAAAGTTGTCATGAGCGGACCTTTTGGCGACTTCCATCCAAATTTCGACTCGAAAAAGGAGATGATTTGGGTCGGCGGAGGCGCCGGCATGGCTCCGCTGCGTGCACAAATCATGCATATGACCAAAACACTGCAAACAACCGACCGTGAAATGCATTATTTTTACGGCGCGCGTGCACTGAACGAAGTTTTCTACCTCGAAGACTTCCACCAGCTGGAAAAGGACTTCCCAAACTTCCACTTCCATTTGGCGCTCGACCGTCCAGACCCGGCAGCCGATGCCGCTGGTGTGAAGTACACTCCAGGATTTGTCCACCAGGTAATGCTTGAGACTTATCTGAAAGACCATGAGGCACCCGAAGACATCGAGTACTATATGTGCGGCCCGGGGCCGATGTCGAAAGCGGTAGTGGGAATGCTCGACTCGCTCGGCGTTGAGCCAGAAAGCATCCTCTACGACGACTTTGGCGCTTAATAGCTGAAAATGGAAGTCACGGCCCAAAACCCTTTGTTTTGAGCCGTGACTTTTTTAGTTGCCTCGCATTTTTGAGCCCAAAAGATTTGGTGTCCATATCCCCGTATTTGGTGCTTACGCCATAGAGCATGGCCGAAAAGGTCTTTCCAAGTAAAACCGAGACATATAAATAACAAGGCTGGGGAAAGGCTAGGGCAAGACTAAGGCAAGGCTGGGGAAAGGCTAGGGCAAAACTAGGGAAAAGCCAGGGCAAGGCTGGAAAAATCCTCGCCGTTTTTGATTAAAAAAGGTCAAAAAAACAGTTTAACCCATCCGGGAAAAGCAAAAAAGTCGCTAAAAATGTTTTTTTTGGTTTAAATGCTTTTTTCTATCAAAAAAATATCGTAATTTTGGCACGTTAAAAATCCCTTAAAACGTCTTAGAACGAAAAAAAACGCTATTCTCGACGTTTTCGGAGTAAAAAAAGGAAGAAATTTAGACTAAGATGGATGAAAATCAGACATTAGACCAAGACCGGATCATCAAAATTAATATTGAGGAAGAAATGCGTTCCTCGTACATTGATTATTCGATGTCAGTAATTGTGCAGCGCGCGCTTCCCGATGTGCGCGACGGATTCAAGCCCGTTCACCGCCGCATTCTCTATGGTATGAACAATTTGGGCAACACCAGCGACAAGCCCTATAAAAAGTGCGCCCGTATCGTCGGCGACGTGATGGGTAAGTACCACCCACACGGAGACAGCTCCGTCTATGGCGCATTGGTGCGCATGGCGCAAGACTGGAACATGCGCTATACACTGGTTGACGGACAAGGAAACTTCGGCTCTGTCGACGGCGACTCGGCAGCAGCGATGCGATACACGGAATGCCGACTCTCGAAAATGGGTGAGCACATCATGGACGACTTGGAGAAAAACACGGTCGACATGCAAAACAACTTTGACGACACCTTGCAAGAGCCGACAGTCATGCCCACCAAAATACCGAACCTGCTGGTTAATGGCGGAAACGGTATCGCCGTGGGTATGGCAACCAATATACCGACACACAACCTTGGCGAGGTCATCGACGGCTGTTGCGCCTATATCGACGACCCTGAAATCGACACCGACGGCTTGATGCGCCATATCAAAGCGCCCGATTTCCCGACAGGAGCCTATATCTATGGCCTACAAGGGGTCAAAGACGCCTACGAGACCGGACGCGGGCGAATCATCATGCGCTCGAAGGCGGAAATAGAGACGGGGGACCATCACGACAAGATTGGGGGGACCGAAATACCCTATGGGGTGAACAAACAGCAACTCATAGAGAATATTGCCGACTTGGTGAAGGAAGGGAAAATCGACGGCATAACCAATGCCAACGATGAGACCGGCCGCCAAGGCATGCGAATCGTCATCGATGTGAGAAAAGATGCCAATGCCAATGTCATCTTGAACAAACTGTTCAAAATGACGGCATTGCAAAGCTCGTTCTCGGTAAACTGCATCGCATTGGTGAAAGGCCGGCCGCGCCTGCTGTCGTTGAAGGAATGCGTGAAGTATTTCGTCGAACACCGCCACGAAGTAACCATCCGTCGCACACAGTTTGACCTGAAAAAGGCGCAAGACCGGATCCACATATTAAAAGGCCTGATCATCGCTTGTGACAACATCAACGAGGTGGTGCAGATCATTCGAGCTTCAAAAACCCCCGCAGAGGCTCAGCGCAATTTGGAAGAACGCTTCAAGCTAGACCAGTTGCAGTCGAAAGCCATTGTTGACATGCGCTTGTCGCAGCTCACGGGTCTGCGCATGGATCAGTTGCATGCAGAATACGACGAGCTGGAGAAGCTCATAGCCTATTTGCAGTCCATATTAGACGACCCGGAATTGTGCAAGAAGGTAATGAAAGACGAACTGATTGCCGTAAAAGAAAAATATGGCGACCAACGCCGTACAGAATTGATTTTGGACGAACACGAGTTCAACGCCGAGGATTTCTATCCCAATGACCCTGTAGTTATCACGGTCAGCCACCTTGGCTATATCAAGCGCACGCCGTTGAGCGAGTTCCGCGAGCAGGCGCGCGGCGGCGTGGGGGCCAAAGCCACCAGGACCCGTGACCAAGATTTCACGGAGTCGATATATCCGGCCACGATGCACCAGACCATGCTCTTCTTCACTAAAAAAGGCCGCTGTTATTGGTTGAAATGCTATGAAATACCCGAAGGTGACAAGAACTCGAAGGGTAGGGCAATACAAAACATGCTCAATATTGACAGTGACGACTCGGTGAATCACATCTTGCGTCTCCGCGGGCTCAGCGACGAGGAATTTGTGAAGTCACACTATGTCGTATTTGCAACCAAACGCGGTATTGTGAAGAAAACCTGCCTGGAAGCATACAGTCGGCCACGCACCAATGGCGTGATCGCCATCAACATTCCCGAAGGCGACGAGGTGGTAGACGTACGCCTGACCAACGGCAGAAACGAATTGATTATCGCCAACAGAAACGGTCGCGCCGTCAGGTTCAATGAAAATGCCGTACGCACGATGGGACGAGTGTCCACAGGTGTCCGGGGCATGCGCATTGACGATGGTGACGATGCCGTCGTCGGTATGATTGTGGTGAACAATCCTCAAAACGAGACGGTGATGGTGGTCAGCGAAAACGGCTATGGCAAGCGCACGGCAGTCGTGGACGAAAACGGCGAAGACATCTATCGCAAGACCAACCGTGGCGGCAAGGGCGTTCGCACGTTGAACATCACGGAGAAGACAGGCAGGCTGGTGGCCATCAAGAATGTGACCGACGAGAACGACCTGATGATCATCAACAAGAGCGGTGTCGCCATTCGCCTGTCTGTGGCAGAATGCCGTGTGATGGGTCGTGCGACGCAAGGTGTCCGCCTGATAAATCTGGCAAAGAAGAACGACACGATTGCCAGTGTGTGCAAGGTGATGAGCTCGGAGTTGGAAGCAACAATTGAGGAAGAGAATCGCGCCAAATGGGCACAGAAGAACGAGACACCCGAGTCTCCAGCCGCAGATGACAGCTCCGCCGTCGATGACGACTCTGAGAATGGATTCGAGAATGAAAATGTGAGTTTAGAATAATTTTGAAACAATTTAAAAAATAATTATTTATGAAAAAACTGATGATGATGGCGCTGTTTGCCATTATGACAACAGCAACTTTCGCACAAGATGCAGCAAAACAAATTTTGAAGATGAAGAATTATGACGAGGCTGCAGCTCTTTTGAACAACAACTTGGGCAGTATGGACGCTGAAACCAAGGCAAAATGTTACAACAAACTCGTGGACTTGTGCTTCAATGCGATGAAAGACGAAATGGATGCTCCTGAAAAGTCGGAAAGTTTCTATACCGCCCTGAACAACGCATTTGAAGCAGCAAAGAAGTGCTATGAATTTGACGTTATGCCTAATGAAAAAGGAAAAGTCAAACCAAAATTCATCGAAAACAACGGCATGCGTTTGTTCCAGATACGTCACCACCTGATAAATGGCGGCATCATGTACCAAGGAAAAAACGACAACGTGAATGCCTATAAGTTCCTCAAAGGCTATGTGGACAGCGCTGAGGAGCCGCTATTTGCGAAGTTCATGGCACTGGGCGACCAAAATTTGACCAACATCGCTTATTATGCAGCTATTTATGCCTATCAAAACAAAGACATGGCCAATGCGGAGAAATATGCAGAAATCGCGATGAACGACCCCGAGAAAGGCCGAGAAGCACTGAACATCAAATTGGCCTTGGCACAAGAACAGCTGAAGACACGCGAAGACTCAGTGGCTTATGCTCAAAAGCTGGAGCAGATCTATGCCAGTGACAAGACCAATAAAGACGTCTTCGGAACACTTATCAACACCTATATCGGACTTGGTATGGACACGGAGCTGGAAGCCTTGCTAGAAGCAAAATTGGCAGAAGAGCCGGACAACTTCACCGTATGGGCTGTACGTGGTCAACGTGCCATGAGCAGCATGAAACTCGACGAAGCTGTTGGATTCTTTAAAAAAGCACTGGACATTCAGCCCGAAAACGTCACGATCCTGACTTACATCGGTGCCTGCCAGCTGGATCGCGCCGCGTTGGCTGAAGACCGTGCCTCCGGCAAGACAGGTCGCGCGCCCAAGGCTGCCATGGAGCAAATACGTCCGATTTACGATGAGGCAAGAGGCTATCTGGAGAAGGCGCGCCTCATCGACCCCGAAAGAAAGGAAGCAAACTGGGCATACCCCTTGTATCGTGTATATTACAGCTTGAAGGACGAGGCTAAGATGAAGGAGCTGGAGCCATTAGTTAATCAATAAAAACCAAAAGGGAACGAAGATGAAGCGCATATTGTTTATATCGCTTCTAATGATAACCATTATACCGTGCGTGAGCGCTCAAAAAAAAGAGATCGCTCAGGCACGGTCTTTTATTAAAAACGGGAAGAACTTGGACAAGGCAGAAGAACTGATGAGAAACTTGTTGAAGGACTCCCTATTGCGCGACAATGAAAAAGTCTACTTGACACTTTTTGAGGCAGTAATGAAACAGCGAGATCAAGGAAATGAACTCCTTTATTTGCAGCAAAAAACCGATACGGCAGACTTTTTTGAGGCTTCCCTGAAAGCGCACCTAGCCTATTTGGCACTCGATTCGGTTGAAGTCTTGCACAATAAAAAGGACCACTCGCAATTGAAGTATCGCCAACGCTTTGCACGGCATGTGGGTGGCGTATGCCTCAATCTATATAAAGGCGGCGAACACTTCAAAAGAAAAGGCAACACCCGCCGTGCCATTGATTTTTACGACGAATACATCGCATCCTATATCCGCAATGCCATAGCCTTGCAATTGAGAAACGACTCGAAAAGCGACTCGATGGTCTCGCAGGCCGCTTTTAACGCGCTACATTGTGCCTACAAGCTCGACGATGTCAATTTGATGGAGAAATATGCCCCCCTAGCGCGTAAAAACCAGTCGATGCTGCCTTATCAATTGCAATACATGGCAAATATTTACAGGAAAAAGGGTGAAGAAAAGAAATATGTGGGAAGTCTCGAAGAAGGCTTTGAAAAATTCCCGCAGAACTTGTATTTCTTCAGCCATTTAGTCGGCTGGTATGGACGAAAAGGCAAATACGACAAAGCGCTGGAAGTCGTCAGCAGGGCATTGGAGGTGGACTCTACCAACCGCGATTACCATCTGGCGAAGAGCTCGGTGTTTTTAAATCAAAAAAAATACGGGGAATGCCTTGCCATCTGCGACTCATTGCTTCAACTTAACGACAGCCTTCCCGAAGCAATCCTTAATACCGGCTTGGCATATTATAACATGGCAGTCGAAAAGGACAAACAGCCCAAGCAAACGGCGACAGTCCGGAAAAAGATACACAATTATTATGAGAAGGCGATGGTGTACCTCGAAAAATACCGCAGCCTTTATCCTGAAAGGAAAAGAAGATGGCTGCATCCTTTGTACATCATCTATCTGAACCTCAATCAAGGGGAAAAATTCGACGAAATCAATGCCTTGATGAATGAAGAAAATTAATTTAAGTGGCATGAAGACATAAATATTTAGGATTTAATTTGTACATGTCAAATTAATAATGTAACTTCGCAGACAAATTTAAACTATTATTAGCTAAACAAAAAATAAACAATCTAATGAAAAAGTACAATTTCAATGCAGGACCTTGCGTCCTGCCGAAAGAGGCAGTTGAGTCAACCATCAACGCCATCCGCGATTTTGACAACACCGGCATCGGTTTGCTGGAAATCTCACACCGTACACCAGGATGGGAAAGAGTAATGGAAGAAACTCGCCAGCTCTGGCGCGACCTGCTCAACATCCCCGACAATTACGAGGTGCTTTTCCTCGGTGGCGGTGCCAGCACCCAGTTCTTCATGGTACCGGCCAACCTGATGAAGACTAAGGCGGCTTATCTCCAAACAGGTGTTTGGGCAAAAAAAGCAGCCAAAGAGGCTAAAAACTTTGGAACAACAGAAATCGTGGCATCTTCAGAAGACAAGGTTTACAACTACATTCCAAAAGGTTGGACCGTTCCTGCTGATGCCGACTATTTCCACATCACAACCAATAACACCATCTACGGTACTGAAATCCGCAAAGACTTTGCCCCGGAAGAAATCAACAACGTAATGCTCGTTGCAGACATGAGCTCTGACATTATGAGCCGTCCGGTTGATGTGAGTAAATACGCCCTCATCTATGGCGGCGCCCAGAAGAACGTAGGTCCTTCAGGCGTCACTTTCGTCATCGTACGCAAAGACATCCTCGGACAAATTGGTGACCGCGCATACATGAACCCGCTGCCCACGATGGTAGACTATCGCACACATGCAGCAGAGGAAGCACGCAACATCTCTATGTTCAACACTCCCCCCGTGCTCCCTATTTTTGCAATGCACGAAACACTGCTCTGGCTCAAGAACACCATCGGTGGCGTAGAAGAGATGAACAAAATCAACGTGAAGAAGTCAAATCTGCTCTACGATGAAATCGACCGCAATAAGATGTTCGTAGGTACGGTTGCCAACAAAGAAGACCGCTCAATCATGAACCACTGCTGGGTAATGGCTCCAGGCTTTGAAGACAAGCAGGATGCTTTCATGACTTTCGCAAAAGAACGCGGAATGGTTGGTATCAAAGGACACCGTTCTGTGGGCGGCTTCCGTGCATCGCTCTACAATGCTTGTACAATTGAGGATGTTGAAGCACTCGTTCAGTGCATGCAAGACTTCGAGAAACAGTTCTGAAAATAATCTTCAAAGATTAAGAAAATCCTGCATTTTGTTAAATGAAATGCAGGATTTTTTAGTTTAAACTTATCAACGTTTCAGTTCTATTCCATCTATTGTTCGTTCTATAATCCCTTCTTTTTTAAGTTCCGAAAGTACGCGCGAGAGCGATGGCCGTGAAACGCCAAGTACTCGAGCCAGCCATTCCACATTGTCTATTGGTCGCTTTGATAAATAGCCCAGAACGCGTTCCCGTAGCGACTGCAATGCAAATTCATTTACTCGTCGGCTAAGCCGCTGCAAGCGGTCGGAGAGAATGACGATGAACTTCATCATCGTCTGTTTGTCGCGGTGGAGCAAGTCGGCGAAAGCCTGTCGGTCGATGGAAAGCAGTCGGCAGTTGGTTTTGGCAACGATGCTGACGGGTAAGTGGTTGTTTTCGGCATAGACAAATGCTGGTGCGAGGAGGGAAGGAGCATTGAGCGTTTCAACAACGACTTCGTTCCCGTTCGGATGGGTCATGGTTGTATAGATCGTTCCTTCAACAAGTAGTATGATGTCGGTCAGTTCATCGCCTGCATAGGCAATATACGTGCCTTTTTCCTTGTTGCGCAAGCGATGGGGCGTATATTCTAAAATTTGGTTGATTAAATTCTTCATTTTTACATCTTTTTCTTCAAATGATGACACAAAACTATCTCTTTTTTTTCGATATATCATCACTATCGTCTTTAAAAAAACTTAAATGTAACATTTGTTACGCGCCATATCGTTGATTGGCGGTAGCTTTGCAGGAAAATCTTCATTCTAATTTTAACTTAAATGAATAAAGACATGATGAACGACAACAAAATGTTCTGTTTCCAATGTCAGGAAACAGCGAAAGGTACAGGATGTACCATCAAAGGAGTGTGTGGAAAACAGCCGGAAACGGCGCGGTGGCAAGACCTTCTCTTGAGCGTGGTGCGCGGTGTGGGAAGCATTCAGCACGAGCTGAATAAAAACGGCGTGGCGTGTAGCAAGGAAGTGGAGGATTTCCTCGTGGATGCACTGTTCTGTACGATTACCAATGCCAATTTCGACGACAATGCCATTCTTCGCAAGGTAGATAATGGTATTGCTTTGAAACGTGAGCTATTGAAGCGGGCAGAGGCCGCGAGCGTGGTACTACCCGACTGGCGAGAAGTGTGCTGGGGAGGCGAGAAAAGCGATTACGAGGCAGAAGGCACCCGACAGACTGTGCTCCGCAATGAGAATGCCGACTTGCGTTCGCTTAAAGAATTGACCATTCTTGGACTGAAAGGTATGGCGGCTTACTATGAACACGCTGCACGATTGGGCAAGACGGACAAGGAAATCGTCGCTTTTATGTGCGAGGCGTTGAGCATCATTACAGATCCCGATGCGAATCTTGAAACATTGTTAAATAATGTTATGCAAACGGGAAAATTTGGAGTAGATGTCATGGCATTGCTCGACGAGGCCAATACTGGCGTGTTTGGCAATCCCGAAATTACGAAAGTAAATATTGGCACACGCAAGAATCCGGGTATCCTCATTTCTGGACACGACCTCGCTGATCTCAAGCAATTGCTCGAACAGTGCGAAAGAACTGGCATCGACATCTATACACATGGAGAGATGCTACCAGCACACTACTATCCAGAACTGAAGAAATACACGCATCTCGTCGGTAACTATGGTAATGCATGGTGGCAACAGAAAGAGGAATTCAGCACCTTCAACGGACCGATTCTTTTCACAACCAACTGTATCGTGCCACCATTGCCTAATGCAAACTACAATAACCGCGTATTCACGACTAATTCCACAGGCTTTCCAGGATGGAAACACGTCAATGAAGATGCAGACGGTAAAAAAGATTTTTCAGAAATCATAGCATTGGCAAAAACCTGCGATCCGCCTACAGAAATAGAAACAGGCGAAATTATCGGCGGTTTTGCCCATACACAAGTCTTTGCGCTGGCCGACAAGATTGTCGAGGCGGTGAAGTCTGGAGCCATCCGTAAATTCGTTGTTATGAGCGGTTGTGACGGTCGTATGAAAAACCGCAACTATTACGCCGATTTTGCAAAGGCTTTGCCGAAGGATACAGTAATTCTGACAAGCGGTTGCGCAAAATATAAGTACAACAAGCTCGATTTGGGCGACATCAACGGTATTCCCCGCGTACTCGATGCCGGCCAGTGTAACGACTCTTATTCATGGGCTGTAGTCGCATTGAAGCTGAAAGAAATCTTCGGTGTGGCCGACATCAACGACCTGCCAATCTTCTTCAACATTGCATGGTACGAACAGAAAGCCGTCATCGTATTGCTTGCTTTGCTTTCTTTGGGTGTGAGGAATATCCACATCGGTCCGACATTGCCAGGTTTCGTATCGGAAGGTGTGCTGAAAGTACTCGTTGAACAGTTCGGACTTGGAACAATTACAACCGTTGAGCAAGATATTGCGAAATATATTGGATAAACTTCTGCGAATATTTATTAAAAATCCTATATTCCTTTGGTGGAGTGTGGGATTTTTCTTACTTTTGCACCAGAATTTTCACATAATCTATTTTATTTTTACATAATTGAATAAAACGCATGAAAGTTTTAGTAGCTACAGAAAAACCATTTGCAGCAGTTGCAATTGATGGTATTCGCAAAGAAATAGAAGGCGCGGGCCACGAATTGGCTCTGCTCGAAAAGTACACAGAGAAATCACAGCTCTTAGACGCAGTAAAAGACGTTGATGCGATGATCATCCGCTCTGACAAAGTGGATGCAGAAGTGCTCGATGCGGCAAAACAATTGAAAGTAGTTGTGCGCGCAGGTGCAGGATTCGACAACATCGACCTCGCGGCAGCGACAGCACACAATGTCGTAGCAGAGAACACACCTGGACAAAATGCAAACGCTGTGGCCGAACTCGTTTTCGGAATGATGGTGTATGCTGTTCGCAACTTGTTCAATGGAAAGGCCGGAACGGAGTTGATGGGCAAGAAATTGGGTATTCTCGCCTTCGGAAACGTTGGACGTAATGTCGCACGCATTGCAAAAGGCTTCGGAATGGATGTTTATGCTTACGATGCTTTCTGTCCTGCAAATGTAATCGAAGAAGCAGGCGTACATGCAGTTGCCAACCAAGACGCACTGTTTGAAACTTGTGATGTCGTCTCACTTCACATCCCTGCGACACCAGAGACTAAACAAAGTATCAACTATGCTCTGGTGAACAAGATGAAAAAAGGCGGTGTGCTTGTAAACACAGCGCGCAAAGAGGTAATCAATGAGGCAGAACTCGTGAAATTGATGTCAGAACGTGAAGACTTGAAATTTGTTACGGATATCATGCCTGATGCCCATGAAGACTTCGCTAAATTCGAGGGCCGCTACTTTGCAACTCCCAAGAAAATGGGTGCACAGACTGCCGAAGCCAACATCAATGCCGGTATCGCAGCCGCACAGCAAATCAATGCCTACTTTGCAACTGGAGACACTCGCTTCCAGGTAAACAAGTAATTTGGCAAAACCACATAAAAAATAAAGGTGACTCTTCTGCTGAAGACAAGTCACCTTTATTTTTTATGTCGATAAAAATATTTTAACCCAAATATTTCATTAAAATCTTAGCATTTCCGCTATCACGCAGTTTGGCAATGCTCTTTTCACGGATTTGTCGAACACGCTCACGCGTAAGCCCCAACTGGTCACCGATTTCTTCGAGCCCCTTTTCGTGACATCCAATGCCGAAACATTCTCTGATAATGGTTATTTCACGGTCTTTGAGCACTTTGTTCAATACGGTGTTCAATTCCAGAGCCATGGACTCGTGGTCAACATTCTTGTCCGTACGACTGTCATCACTGCTGGGCATAACGTCAAGCATGCAGTTGTCCTCACCGTCCTGGAAAGGCGCGTCAATGCTGACGTGGTGACCGTCGGCCATCAGGCTTTGCCCGATTTTTTCTTCGTCCAAGTTTGTTGCCTCTGAGAGTTCAGAAATAGACGGGCGGCGCTGGTTCTCCTGTTCAAAACGATTGATTTCATGATTAATCTTACTCAACGAGCCCACTTGATTCAATGGTAGGCGCACAATGCGGCTCTGTTCGGCAATAGCTTGTAAGATGCTTTGACGAATCCACCATACTGCATAAGAAATGAATTTGAACCCGCGCGTTTCATCAAATTTTTGAGCAGCTTTAATCAGGCCGATGTTGCCTTCGTCAATCAAGTCCGTCAACGTCAATCCTTGATGTTGATATTGTTTTGCCACGGAAACGACAAATCGAAGATTGGCCTCAACAAGCTTGTTCTTGGCACGTTCTCCTTCCGGCCCTCCTTTTCTTATCTTTTGTGCCAACTCTATTTCCTCATCAATAGAAATCAGAGGCGCGCGACCAATTTCAACTAAGTATTTGTCTAGAGCCTCACTTGAACGGTTGGTTATACTTTTTTGTATTTTTAGCTGTCTCATAATTCATTTTTACTTTACTAAGTGTTTGAAAATCAAACATGTATACCCAATAGGGTAAATTAGGCGCTGCAAAAT
>ODAI011983875.1_pt1 | contig 32254 bp, 24 predicted proteins | sample 1539321 | NCBI WGS metagenome assembly ODAI01 (sample SAMN02144231, study PRJEB22623) | gut metagenome | biome: sheep rumen | host: Ovis aries | place: New Zealand
ACGTTGACAGCACTTGAGTGGGTGTTGTGTCCGTAGTCGTAGCCAGCCTGTACCACCTTGATATTGTTCTCGGCAACGGCAGGCTTCTTGGCAAACTTCTCCTTCAGGAAGTTGGCTACCAGCGACAAGTCGCGGTCGAAGAGCCAGCACACCAGACCCAGGGCAAACATATTACGCGACTTCAGGATGGCCTTGTTGTCCATGCCCGTGTCAGCCAGACAGTCCTTCACCATCTGTGTCAGGGGGCACTGGATGACGCGGTCAGGGTCGATACCCATCTCGCCCAGATAGTCCTCCGACTGGAACTGAGCCTTCTCCAAGTCCTTAGGACCGAAGGAGTCGGTGTCGATGATGATGGTGGCATCGGGCTTGGCATAGCGATACTGCGTCTTCAGCGCAGCAGCATTCATAGCCACCAGCACGTCGCACTTGTCGCCAGGCGTGTACACCTGCCCGGCACCGATGTGCACCTGGAAACCGCTCACACCCGTCAGCGAGCCTTGCGGGGCGCGGATGTCGGCAGGATAGTCGGGGAATGTTGAGATACCGTTACCTACAGTCGCCGAGACCGTAGAAAAGATGTTTCCGGCCAGCTGCATGCCGTCGCCGGAGTCTCCAGAGAATCGGACAACTACCTGTTCGAGTTCTTGAATGTCTAATTGTTCAGCCATAAATATATTTAATATATGTGTAACTCTATTTTAAAAAACGCCTGCAAAGTTCGCAAATATTCATCTAATATCCAAACAAATTGCAATAAAAATGCAGTTACCGCCCTCTTTTTTGGCAGAAGCTGCATTTTTATTCACTACCGAACGTTATCCGCTTGTTATTAAGCGGAATGCATAGGATTTCGTAGGTATGTAAAAAATTTGTATTTAAGGGTAAGACAATTTGAATTACCCTCACATACTCACATCACCCCCTTCAAACACCGATAAACAAAGGGCTGAAGCCACGGGAGGGAGAAACGAAAAGGGTCACGTGCCTCAAACGCCCTGTATATCGGCCTTTGAAGGGGGTGACGGGAGGTTGTGAGGGTAACTTCGCAATACGATAAAAAACGAGACTACGGCTCGTCAGCAGTCCGAAGGGACGGACCAAGTCAGTAGTCGAACGACGAGCCCCCAAGGAACTCGCGCAACAGCGACGTAGGCGGAATCTGTGCTTCAGGAATGGGGCTGATGTATCTGAGGAACTTCCTGAGCCGGTAAGCTTCAGCATGTTCGACACAGCTCTCGGGCACCTGTTCCAGCAGGGGTTCGGCCTGTTGCTTGATGACGGCGAGTTCGAAGAGCATGGCGGAGTTGAACATGGCGTCGGCATTCTCCTGGAAGGGGAATATCCAGCGGTTCTCGCCCTTGCGCACGCTGGGCCAGCGGCGGATGGTCTCCTGTGCCGACACGCCACGATACTTGTAGTCGCGGATGATGCGGCGCAGCAGGCGGTTGTCGGTGGTGGGTATGTAGTTGTGGTTGTCCAGCAGGATGGTTGTCAAGGCCGACGCGTAGATGCGGAACTTCTGGCTGTCGGGAATCTCGGCGGTCAGCTCGGGGTTCAGGGCATGGATGCCCTCGACCACCAATATCTCGTTGCCCTTCAACTGCAGGTGCCTGCCACTCCACTCGCTCTTGCCCTGCTGGAAGTTATAACGGGGCAGCTCCACCTCCTCACCACGGAACAGAGCGTTCAGCTGCTGGTTGAGCAGGGGAATATTCAGCGCATGGAGGTGCTCAAAGTCGTAGTCGCCATTCTCGTCGAGGGGTGTCTGGTCGCGGTCCAGGAAATAGTCGTCCAACGAGATGCCTATGGGCTTCAGCCCGTTGACGGCCAGCTGGACGCTGATGCGCTTGCAGGTAGTCGTCTTGCCACTGGACGAAGGACCTGCAATGAGCACCATCCTGATGCCGGGCCGATGGGCTATCTCGTCGGCTATCTGGGCTATCTTCTTCTCCTGCAGGGCCTCGCTGATTTGTATCAGTTCGTTGGTATGTCCCTCACGGATGGCTCTGTTGAGGTCGCCCACGGTACGCATACCTAAGATGCCCTGCCAACGGTGGTGCTCCTTGAAGATTTCGAACATCTTGTCCTGTCGGACGAAGGCTCCAAGCTTGGAGGGGTCCTGCTGCGAGGGGATGCGCAACAGCAGTCCGTCGTAGTAGTATTCCACGCCGAACAGATAAAGTTGTCCCGTTGAGGTGAGCAAGGAGCCGTAGTAGTAGTCCAGATAGCCGTCAATGTCGTAATAGGTCGTATAGAGCGAACCCAAGCCCTGAAGCAGCTTCACCTTTGAGAAGGAACGCGACTCGGTGAACATGCGGATAGCGTCCTCCGTGGTGGTCTCGTGACGGTGAATGGGCACATTGGCAGCGATAATCTCCTGCATCCGCTGGCGCACGGCATTGACGTCGTCGGGTGTCACAGGACGGTCCAGGCGCAGGTCTACATAGTAGCCGTTGCTGACGGGGATGTCGATGACCACCGTACAGTCGGGCCACAGGTCGTGGGCAGCCTTGTTCAGCACGAAAAACAGGGTGCGCGTATAGGCTCGCATGGCTGAAGGGTCGTAGAGGCTGAGGAACTCCACTTCCTTCTGCTTATACACGCGGTAGTGCATTCCCTCAACTTTGTTGTTCACACGTGCAGAAATGGGGCCGTACTCCATCTGGAGTCCGATCTGCGCATAGACTTCCTCGAGTGTCGAGCCGGTAGGTACGTCATACATTTCGCCATTGTTGCGACAATGTATCTTGACTGTCTGTTCCATAGTAATGAATGTCTTTAGATTGTTGATAGTGTTGCAAAAGTACGAAGAAAAGACGAAAGCACAAAGAGAAAAGCGAAAGAAAAATGCGATTTCGCTTTGCTTTTCACATATTTTTTATTATCTTTGTGGCCGAATTCGAATCAAAAGATATCTTTTATGCTGATTTTATTTAAATTACTCGGTTCATTGGCTTTGCTGATGTTTGGTATGAAGTCAATGAGTGAGGCCCTGCAGAAAATGGCAGGTCCGCAGTTGCGTCATGTGTTGGGGGCTATGACCACCAATCGCTTTACAGGTATGCTTACAGGTATGCTTGTGACAGCGTCAGTACAGTCATCAACGGCAACGACAGTAATGACGGTCTCGTTTGTGAATGCCGGTCTGTTAACACTGGCGCAGGCGATTTCTGTCATTATGGGTGCCAACATTGGTACTACCCTTACCGCATGGATTATGTCGGCAGGTATGTCATTTGACATTACCAGTGCTATTTATCCTGCTTTCTTTATTGGTATCATTTTGATTTATCTGAAGAGGTATCGCTATATCGGTGATTTCCTGTTTGGCTTGTCATTCTTGCTTTTAGGCTTGGGAACCCTTCGAATGACGGGAACGGAGATGCATTTGGGCGATAATCAGGCACTCCTTGATTTCTTCGCTTCTTTTGATCCCAATTCATTCCTCACCACGTTGGTGTTCCTTGTGCTTGGCGGCATACTGACATTCTGTGTACAGTCTTCGGCAGCCGTAATGGCTATCACCATGATTCTTTGTTCTAGCGGTGCACTGCCTATTTACCAGGGTATTGCTTTGGTGATGGGTGAGAACATCGGAACAACTGTTACCTCTAATCTTGCTGCTCTTTCCGCTAATACGCAAGCTCGCCGTGCTGCCTTAGCCCACATGTTCTTCAACGTGTTTGGTGTTGTATGGATCCTATTTGTCTTCCGTCCCTTTATTGACATGGTATGTGGATGGGTTGGTTACGATGTGACGATGGACAAGCAAGCAGTAGAAGCCAGCGTATTTCTGGCGAATGCGGCCAAACTGAGTTTTGTACTAGCGGCTTTCCATACCACTTTCAATGTGGCGAATACCATGATCCTGATTTGGTTTATTCCCCAGATTGAGAAATTGGTTTGTGCAGTCATCAGGCCTAAGAAGGTTGACGAGGAAGAAGACTTCCGTTTGCACTTTATCACTGCCGGCTTCATGAAGACCCCAGAGCTCTCTGTATTGGAGGCTCAAAAGGAAATCCAGTCATTCTCCAACCGTATGCAACGTATGTTCGGTATGGTTCGCGAATTGCTGACGCTCTCCAGCAGTGCCACTAACAAGAAAGACAACAAGGCAGGTGACTTTAATAAACTTTATACGCGTATTGAGAAATATGAAGGCATTAGCGACAATATGGAGTTGGAAATTGCCAAGTATCTCGATTCCGTCAGCGATGCCCACCTTTCTGATGATACGAAGGCCAAAATCCGTGCCATGCTTCGTGAGATTTCTGAACTGGAGAGCATTGGTGATGCTTGCTTTAACATGGCACGTACTATTTCTCGTAAATACAATGGCAAGGAAGACCACTTTATTGAGAAGCAGTATGACCATCTGCACCAGATGATGGAACTGACAGACCAGTCGTTGACGCAGATGAACCGTCTGATGGGTGGCCGAAAGGAGTCGTTCGATGTCAATCGCACGTTCAATATTGAGCATGAAATCAACAACTACCGCAACCAGCTCAAGTCGCAGAACATCACTGATATTAATAACCACCAATATACCTATGCCGTGGGAACTATCTATATGGATATTATCAATGAGTGTGAGAAACTCGGTGACTATGTTGTGAATGTTGTAGAAGCTCGTATGGGTACAAGGCAGAAGGAAGTGTAAGTTTTTCGCAAATTATAACATAGGTATGGAAATTTTTAAGTAATTTTGCACCGAAAAAGAAAATATCATAAACATATTATCGATTCTATGAGAAAAAAGATTCTATTTTTGATGGTCTTGATGCTGACGTCAGCACTAACCGTCATGGCCCAAATCACTACTTCGAGTATGGCTGGTAAAGTAACATTCGAGGACGTGAAAGGTGAGGAGGTAATCGGTGCAACGATTGTTGCAGTGCATGAGCCTTCTGGTTCTCGTTACACAGCTGTGACCAATGCGACTGGTAACTTTACCATTCAAGGTATGCGTACCGGTGGACCGTATGAGGTGACGATTTCTTATATTGGTTATCAGCCAAAGGTAATAAAGGGTATTACGCTGGAATTGGCAGAAACCTATAACCTCAATGCTTGGTTATCAGAGGATGCCAATGTGCTGACAGAGGTTGTTGTCAGCGGTAAGGCTTCCAAGTTCGCCGCAGAGAAGACCGGTGCTTCTACCAATATCAACAATGCCATGATTACCAATATGCCTACAGTCAATCGTAGCATTACCGATGTGGTACGCTTGTCACCTTATGGTGGAAATGGAATGAGCTTGGCTGGAGGAAATGCAAAGATGTCAAATTTTACAGTTGACGGTGCCAATTTCAATGACAACTTCGGCTTGAGCTCTGGACTTCCTGGTAATGGTAATCCTATCTCGCTTGATGCCATCGAGGAAATGCAGGTGGTTATCTCTCCATTCGATGTTCGTCAGACCAACTTCATCGGTGGTGGTGTGAATGCCATTACCAAGTCGGGTACCAATACCTTCAAGGGTTCTGCCTACATCTATCACAAGAACGAGAATATGCATGGTGATGCCATTGACCATGAACAGATTGCTGGTGCTCGTGAAAGCGATAGAACCACCACTTATGGTTTTACTCTTGGTGGACCGATTCTTAAAAACAAGCTGTTTTTCTTCGTGAGTGGTGAAATGGTGAAGCATCCAGGTCTTGTCAATCGTTGGCATGGTTCAGAAGACGGACAATACGATGCTAACAATTATATTTCTCGTGTTTCTATTGCTGATTTGCAAACGGTGTCAGATTTTGTCCGGAATAAATATGATTATGATACCGGTTCTTATTCTGATTGGTCAGGTGATAACGACACCTATAAGTTGTTGGCTCGCCTGGATTGGAATATTACTGATAGGCACCATTTGTCTTTGCGCTATAATTATACAAAATCAAGTGATTGGACTGGTCCTTCACAGTCCGTATCTGGTCTTCCCTCTATTTCTTATCCGCGTATAGGACAATATGCTATGAGCTATGCCAACTCGATGTATAAGAAGAATTATTATGTGAAGACGTTTGCTTTAGACTTGAATAGCCGTCTGACCGACAATCTGTCAAATCAGTTTTTGCTGACCTATTCAAAGATTGAAGAGAAACGCGAGTCCAATTCAAGCGATTTCCCCTTCATTGATATCTTGGATGGTGATGGTGGCGCCTATATCTCATTAGGTTATGAGCCGTTTACATGGAACAATGCTGTGAACAACAAAGTGTTCAATGTAAAGGATGACGTTACATGGTATTTGGGCAATCATACCATCACGGGTGGTCTCAGTTATGAATATCAAATGGCTGAGAATATCTTTATGAAGTATGGTAGTGGTTATTACCGTTACAATAGCATGAACGATTTCTTTGCGGGAGCTGCACCTTCGCATATTGCTTTGACTTATGGTTATGATGGTGCATTTGATCCCGGATGTCGTGTGAACTTCAACCAATTGGGTATTTATCTTCAGGACGACTGGAGAATCAACAAGAAGTTCAAGTTGACCTATGGTCTTCGTTTCGATGGCCTGTTCTTCAATAATGACGACTTGATGACCAACAACGCTATCTTGGCTCTTGATTATGCAGGTCGGCACGTAGATACAGGTAAGTGGCCTAATTCTACCGTATCCGTCTCTCCACGTGTCGGTTTCACCTGGGATGTTTTTGGCGACAAGAGTCTGAAGGTTCGTGGAGGTACGGGCCTCTTCTTGGGTCGTCTGCCTCTCGTGTTCTTTACTAATATGCCTTCTAATGCCAATATGTATCAGTTCAATGGTACCTGGTCATCAAGCAATGCTGATATGACACAATTTGTCGGAGGTGTTATGAAAAGAGAGCAGCTTCAGAACTGGGTGACCACACACGACGCAAACGGCAATGTGGTTACAGACCCCAAGCAGGCACTGGGTCCCTACACCATTACTCCTGAAGAAGGTACACAAAAAGGTGATGTTAATGGTATCAATCCTGACTTTAAGATGCCGCAGGTTTGGAAGACCTCTTTGGCTATCGACTATCAGTTCCCAACATCATTCCCACTTTCTATCACGGTTGAGGGTATTTTTAACAAGACTGTCAATGGTGTTTGTATCTCCGACTGGAGTTTGCGTGACGTATCTGGCTATGCCCGCCTGAACGGTCCTGATGCTCGCGCTATTTATCAGGATTACAAGTTGATTAACGAGACAACTGGCAAGGCTTTACCAAGTGCTTATGTTTTGGATAACACCAGCAAGGGTTATGGTTGGACTGCTAACGTAACAGTGAATGCTCAGCCATTCGAGTGGATGAGCCTCATGGCAGCATATACCCACACTGTACAGAAGGAACTCACCGGTATGCCTGGGTCTAGTGCCTCTTCTGCATTTCAAAATATTCCTTCCGTTGATGGTCCCAACTTCCTGGAATTGCATAATTCTCAGTTTGTTATTCCTAATCGCGTTATTGCTAGCGCTACCATTCACGATAAGTGTAACAACCACTATTCACTGATTTATGAAGGCTGGCATGGCAGTGGAAGTACTTCAGGTAATGTTTCGTACATGTTTACTAATAATATTACGGATGACGGTAATGCGTACGACCTAATTTACATTCCTACCGATTTGCAAGTAGCTAACAACGAGTTCCGTTTCAAAACTGATGATGACAGACAGCGCTTTATGGACTTTGTTCATAACAACGACTATCTGAAGGACCATCAGGGTGAGTATGCTGAGGCATTTAGCCATTATTCTCCTTGGGTTCACCGCATCGACTTCAGTTACAAGCACGATTTCAAACTGAACGTTGGTAAGACCAAGCATACCTTGCAGCTGAGCTTCGATATGAAGAATGTGCTCAACTTCTTCAACTCCAGCTGGGGTGTTGCTAAGTACTTGAATCCTGACCTGAATTCAGGACGTATCCTGAAGTATGAGGGTGCTGACTCACAGGGCTATCCTGTCTTCTCTACACCTGCTGCTGTCAATGGCAAGACGGATATTTGGACTCGCAGCCACTCTTTGGGTCAGTGCTGGTATGCATCTGTAGGTGTAAGATATGTTTTCAATTAATTCTCAAAAAGAAAGGTTTATGAAACTGAAATATATTATTCCGTCTTTCATGGCTGTAGTAGCCATGCTTGTGGGCTGTAGTGATAAATTTGAGGCCGCCTATTTGGACGACCTTCGTGTTTCGTCTTCTTATATAGCAGTTCCTGTTGATGGCAATTATCCTGCTGAGTTCGTTGTTAGTGCCAAAGGTGATTGGCAGATAAAGAACGTACCTGATTGGTTAACTTTTACTCCTATGAGTGGTGGAGCTGGCGATACTAAGGTCGTTGTTTCTGCTCCCGCTACATCCGATTCAAAATCAGCTGTGGTAAAAATTGTTTGTGGAACCAGTGTTCAGGATATTAACGTCGTACAGACGGTTAAGAAGTCTGAAGTTGTATTGTCGGTCGCACAGGCTTTGCAGGTACTCAAGGATAAACCTTCAGGATCTTCTGCTCGCGTTAAGGGTATCGTATGTAAGATTGATGAAATAAGTCCACAGTATGGTAATGCTACCTATTATTTGTCTGACGACGGTACGTATGGCGCTGACAACTGGCTGGAGGTCTATAGAGGAAAGTGGATTGACGGTGCCAATTTCGCCACTGGCGAAGAGTTTGCTGTGGGTGATGAATTGGTTGTTGAAGGTACGATTGTGTTATACAACGATAAGACACCAGAATTCAGCCAGGGTTCTTCCGTAGTTTCTATCGAGAAGTCGCTCATTGGCATTGCTGAGGTTGAGATGCTTAATGTTCCTGAGGGCAAGGGCGTAACAGAATTCCCGAAGGAAGGCGGATTGGCCAAGATTACTGTTAACAGCAAGGGCAACGGCTTCCATGTCGCCATTCCTGCAGATGCAAAGAGCTGGTTGCATATCGATGACTTCGGTGCCGACTATGTAACACTTGCTGCTGATGCCAATACAGGCGGTTCGCGCAAAGTCTCTGTTATCCTGTCAACAGAAGCCGATGGCACTACCTACTCTTGTGAGCAGTCCTTTACCCAGAAGGGTGTGTCTAATCCTCCGTCGGGAACGGGTACGAAGGCTGATCCCTTCAATGTGCCGGCTATGTTGCAATACGTAATAGCCCTCGGTGCTGATGTCGAGTCTGCTGACGACATTTATGTGAAGGGTAAGATTTCAAGCATTAAGTACACCTATAGCGCCAAGTTCGGTACAGCCACTTATAACATCTCTGCCGATGGTAAGGAGGATAACGTGTTCACCGTCTATGGCAGCTACTTCTTCGACAACAAGCCATGGGAGGAGGGCCAGACCCAGATTCAGGTCGGCGACGATGTTGTAGTATGTGGCAAGGCTATTTACTATAAAGGTACGACCCCCGAGTTCTCCAACAAGAAGAACTGGCTGGTATCCCTGAATGGCAAGACCTCAGAAGGCGGTTCCGCAGCCGGCACGGTTGACAATCCGTTTACCCCCGAAGAGGCTATTGCCTACATCGACGGAGGCGGTAAGGATGCTGTCTATGTGAAGGGCATTGTGTCGGAGTTGGTGAAGACCGGTTTTGACCCCGCTTATGGCAATGGTTCTTTCTGGATTTCCAGCGATGGTACGAAGGCAGGAGACTACCTCAAGGATTTCGAGGCTTATCAGGTGAACTATTTGGGCGGTCGCAAGTGGACGGAGGCAGACCCGCAGATCAAGGTGGGCGACGTGGTTGTTATTTATGGTCCGTTGACTAAATACAAGGACACTCGTGAGACCCAAGGCAAGGGTGCCGCTTACGTTTACTCGCTGAACGGTAAGACCGAATAAGAGGATACTTACTTATATATAAATAAGGTGCTCCGGCATTAGCCAGGGCACTTTTTTTATGTTGTCCTTGATTCATCGGATTATTTATTGCAGGTTTTAGAAGTAATGTCCACGGACTTCAATGCGAAACTCCACGGACTTTGATGGAAAAGTCCACGGACTTTAATGCGAAACTCCACGGACTTTAAGGCAAAAGTCCACGGACTTTAGGGAAAAACTCCACGGACTTTGATGGAAAAGTCCACGGAGATAATCTGATTGACTACCACGCAGGACCAGGATGGAGTTTTCACCTCCAGGGTATCGTTGATACGATTGAATGATAAAAAATATTAATTATCAGAACGTTTTAATACATTGAGTGTAGTTTTTACGTACCTTTGTGCGTCAAAATGTTGCAATCATTAATTATTCAACTAACTATATTCAAAAACGATGAAACTGAGAAAACTTTTTGTAGCTGCGCTGATGTTGCTCGGCACGACAGCTATGGTGGCTCAGCCAATGCAGATGCCGCCCATCCCGGTTGACCCTGCTGTACGCATTGGTAAACTGGACAACGGATTGACGTATTACATCCGTCACAACGAGTATCCCGAACACGTTGCCAATTTCTATATTGCCCAGCGTGTAGGCTCTATCAACGAGGACGAGTCGCAGCGCGGCCTTGCCCACTTCCTAGAGCACATGGCCTTCAACGGCTCTGAGCATTTCAAGGGCAACGGTATTATCGAGTTCACCCGTTCACTGGGTGTTGAGTTCGGTAGCGACCTGAATGCCTATACCTCTATCGACCAGACCGTCTATCGCGTCTGCAACGTGCCCACCAAGCGTGCCACAGCCCTCGACTCCTGTCTGCTCATTCTGAAAGACTGGTCGAACGGTCTGGCATTGGAACCTGCCGAGATTGACAAGGAGCGCGACGTGGTACATAACGAGTGGCGACTGGGCGAGGGTCCTTCGCAGCGTATGCTCCAGCGTGCCCTGCCTAAGGTATATCCCGGCTCTAAGTATGGCGTCCGTCTGCCCATCGGTCTGATGTCGGTTATCGACAGCTTCAAGCCCCAGACCCTCCGTGCCTACTACCAGAAATGGTATCGTCCCGACAATCAGGCTATCATCGTAGTGGGTGACGTGGATGTTGACCACATGGAGGCTAAGATCAAGGAACTCTTTGCCGGTATTAAGGTCGATCCCAACGCTCCCAAGGTGGTGGCTGAGGCCGTTCCCGACAACAAGGAGGCTATCTATGTCTATGAGACCGATAAGGAGATGCAGATGGCTAACGTCTTCGTGATGATGAAGCACGAGGCTACCAAGCCCGAGGAGAAGGCCAGCATGGCTTACCTCATTCAGGACTATGCCGTCAACGTCATCTCGCAGATGATTAACCAGCGCCTGTCGGAGATGACGCAGGATGCTGCCTGCCCCTTCTTCCAGGGATTTGCTGACGACAGCGAGTATCTGCTCTCAAGTACCAAGGACTGCTTCGAGCTGATTGGTATTCCCAAGGAAGGCAAGGAGATGGAGACCCTGCAGGTGCTCTACCGCGAGGCCAAGCGTGCCCGTGAGTTCGGATTCACCGCTACGGAGTACGAGCGTGCCAAGGCTGACTATCTGAGCAGTCTGGAGAAGCGCTACACCAACCGCGACAAGCGTAAGAATGACGAGTTCGGCAATGCCTATCGCGACCATTATCTGACCAACGAGCCTATCCCACCATTGGATATTCTCTATCAGACCATGCAGCAGATTGCCCCCAACATCCCCGTACAGGCCATCAACCAGATGTTGCCTGAACTGATTAGTCCAACGGATAGCAACCTTGTTGTCATGATTATGGCGCAGGACAAGGAGGGTAAGGTTCATCCTACCGAGAAGGACATGGCCGCTGCCATCGCTGCCGCCCGTGCCGAGAAGCTGGAGGCATACGTCGATAATGTGAAGGACGAGCCTCTGCTGGATGCTACTAAGATTAAGAAGGGTAAGATTAAGAAGGAGACTGAGAACAAGACCTTCGGCTATAAGGAGCTGCAGCTGTCTAACGGTGCCACCGTTATCCTGAAGAAGACTGACTTCAAGGACGATGAGGTGCAGATGCAGGCCTTCTCAATGGGTGGTAAGTCTCTCTATGGCGCAGCTGACTACACCAACCTCAAGGTGTTCGACACGGCCATCGGCATGAGCGGCCTGGGCAATTTCTCAAGCACAGAACTGCAGAAGGCCTTGGCTGGAAAGGAAGTTAATGCCGACCTCTCGCTGGCTAACACCCGCCAGTATCTGACCGCTCACTCTACTCCTAAGGACCTGGAGACGATGTTCCAGATGTCATACCTCTACTTCACCAACGTGAAGAAGGACGAGAAGCAGTTCCAGAACCTGATGACACAGCTCGACATGGCATTGAAGAACAAGTCACTGTCGCCCGATGCCGTATTCTCTGACTCTGTGGCTACCACAACATACGGACATAATCCTCGCTTCAACAATCCTCAGGTAGAAGACTTGAAGGACATCAACTACGACCGCATCCTCGAGATTGCCAAGGAGCGCTTCCAGAATGCTGCCCAGTTCACCTTCGTGATTGCCGGTAACTTCGACGAGCAGACCATCCGTCCGCTCATCGAGCAGTACATTGCTTCACTGCCCGCCACCAAGAAGAAGGCTGAGGACTTCAAGGAGGTAATCACCTTCGCCAAGGGTGAGGTGGTTAACCAGTTCAAGGTGAAGACCGAGTCTCCCAAGGCAACAGCCCGTGAGATGTGGTATGCAGAGATGCCTTACACACTCGAGAACAACGTGAAGCTGGATGCTGTAGGTCAGGTGCTCTCTATGATTTACCTGAAGACCATCCGTGAGGACGAGAGCGCTGCTTACTCTTGTGGTGCTGCCGGCTACTTCAACACGGGTTCCAAGCAGCCCAAGGCCATGCTGATGGCTTACTGCCCGATGAATCCTGACAAGTCTGAGTTGGCTGTTCGTCTGCTCCACGAGGGTATCCAGAGCATGACCAAGAAGGTGGATGCCGACCAGTTGCAGAAGGTGAAAGACTATATGCTGAAGCAGGCCGACATTGATGCCAAGAAGAATAACTATTGGATTAACACCATCGCCACCTTCAAGGAGTATGGTCTTGACTTCTATACCGATTATAAGAAGACCGTTGAGGCCCTGACTGTTGACTCAGTTCGTGACTTCCTCAACCAGTTGCTGAAGAGCGGTAATCACGTTGAGGTGATTATGACTCCTGATCTGGTGAAGAAGTAAACCACGAATTGGCAATTAGAAATTAGGAATTAGAAATTGTGATTACTGCCAAGTGCAGATGCTGTTCAATGTTATAATCAGCATATAAACAAATCATAATTTCTAATTCCTAATTTCTAATTTCTAATTTTTTTTGTACCTTTGCACGCAAAAATCATAACTATGTCATATTTGTTTTCTTCAGAATCAGTTTCAGAGGGTCATCCTGATAAGGTGGCCGATCAGATAAGTGATGCCATCCTGGACCAGTTCTTGGCTTATGATGAGCAGGCTCGCGTGGCTTGTGAATCGTTTGTAACAACAGGTCAGGTGGTCATTATGGGTGAAGTACGCAGCGAAGTGTATATCGACCTGCAGACCATTGCACGCAATACCATCAAGAGAATTGGCTATACGAAAGCCGAATACCAGTTTGACGGTAATTCCTGTGGTATTCTGACAGCTATTCACGAACAGAGTGAGGACATCAACCGTGGTGTTGACAATGGCAACGAGGACGAACAAGGTGCTGGTGACCAGGGCATGATGTTCGGCTATGCTACCAATGAGACGGAATCGTTGATGCCTGTTTCACTTGATTTGGCTCATTTGCTGATGCGTACACTGGCTGAGATTCGCAAGGAAGGTAAGGAGATGACCTATCTGCGTCCCGATGCGAAGAGCCAGGTGACTATCCAATACAGTGATGCTGGCATTCCTGAACGTATTGATACCATTGTGGTCTCTACCCAGCACGATGAGTTCGATACGGACGATGAGCGCATGTTGGCAAAGATCCGTGAGGATGTCATCAATATTCTGATACCGCGTGTCAAGTCGAAAATCCATTCCCAGAAAGTTTTGAGTCTTTTTGGCAACGACATCAAATACTATGTCAATCCTACAGGTAAGTTTGTTATTGGTGGTCCTCATGGTGATACAGGTTTGACAGGTCGCAAAATCATAGTCGATACCTATGGAGGAAAGGGCGCTCATGGTGGTGGTGCTTTCTCTGGAAAAGACTCTTCCAAGGTGGACCGCTCGGCTGCTTATGCTGCCCGTTATATTGCCAAGAACATGGTGGCTGCAGGGGTGGCTGACGAGATGCTGGTTCAGATTAGCTATGCCATCGGTGTGGCTAAGCCCATGAATATCTATGTCAATACATACGGTCGTAGTCATGTAAAGATGACGGACGGCGAGATTGCCAAACACATAGAAAACCTGTTCGACCTACGCCCGAAAGCTATTGAACGTACCTTGAAACTTAGACAGCCCATGTATCTGGAGACTGCTGCCTATGGTCACATGGGTCGGCAGTGTGAGGTGGTGAAGAAAACTTTCACCAGCCGTTATCATGAGACTAAGACCATTGACGTGGAACTCTTTACATGGGAGAAACTGGATAGGGTGGAGGACATTAAGCGCGAATTTGCATTATAAAGACTTTGGTACGTCAAGACAGCATACAGCAGCAATATACGGCGGTGGGGGGTGACTCGGTGGTTGCTGTCCACCGTCCCCTTACTCCTGCCCAGGTACTGAGTTGGTTGCCGCGAAATGCTACTCCTGCCCAGCAGGATTCTGCCATCCAGGCTCATTTTAAACCTGGGGAAATCCGTTGGAGCACCCGTCCCGACACACTCCATCTGCCAGGGCATGACAGAGGGCATAATATGTTGGATGTTAATCTTCCGCAATATTACCGCGAAGGATTCTTCTCCAAAGATTCTCTCTTTCATCCAGAACTTCGGGGAGGAAGAAGTGGTGTGGCTGGAGACCCTGTTCCTTATACTGTTCATTCTGATAACCTGCTGACGGGTCTGTTACTGCTCTGCCTGATTATGGTGGTGTTGGCCTTTGCAAATGTAAAGGATTTCTTGGTGCGTCAGGCAAAGTCATTTTTTTATTTCTCACATGATGTAGCTTCCGAGATGTCCGAAACAGCCGTTGAGCTACGCTTTCAGTTCTTTCTCGTTCTCTTGTCATGTCTGCTTTGTTCGCTGCTATTCTATTTCTATACCTTATATTTTGTAGGAGAGTCCTTCATACTTCGTTCTCCCTATTATCTGATCCTGATATATTGGGGCATTTTCATAGCCTATTATGTGCTGAAGGTTCTTCTTTATTCGATTACCAATTTAGTACTGTTTGATGGTAAAAGAAATAAACAATGGCTGCGCTCTTTCTTGTTTATTGTAAGTGCAGAGGGAGTCTTGATGTTTCCTATCATGATGGTGAAAGGATATTTCGATCTTTCCATGTTCAGTGCCTCTGTTTATGCCGTTGTAGTGTTGATAATCATTAAAATATTGACGATTTATAAGTGTTACAACATCTTTTTTAAACGAAATGTCGTTAAATTGCAAATTATTTTGTACTTTTGTGCGCTCGAAATGGTACCATTTCTTTTACTATGGAGCGTTTTGAACGCTACGGCGAACATGTTGAAAATAAATTTTTAGGACATCGATGATAAAGAAAATCTTGGTTTCACAGCCAAAGCCTTCAAGTGAGAAGTCACCATATTATGATATTGCATCAAATTATGGGGTAGAACTTGTATTCCGTCCTTTTATCAAAGTGGAAGGGATGACAGCAAAAGAATTTCGTGCGCAGAAAGTTAACATCCTTGACTACACTGCCGTAGTTTTCACATCGCGTCATGCTATTGATAATTATTTCACGCTGGCAAAGGAGATGCGTATTACTATTCCTGAGAATATGAAGTATTTCTGTGTGACAGAGACCATCTCACTTTATATACAGAAATATGTCCAGTATCGTAAGCGCAAAGTATTCTTTGGGACAACAGGTAAGATTGATGATCTGATTCCTACTATGACAAAGCATAAACAGGAGAAATACTTGGTGCCAATGAGCGATGTGCATAATGACAGTGTTGCTCAGATGCTTGATGCTAAGAAGTTGAACCATCGTGAGTGCGTGATGTATCGTACTGTGAGCAATGACTTTACTCCAGAGGAAATTAAGAACTTCGACTATGATATGCTGATTTTCTTCAGTCCCGCTGGTATTGAGTCGCTTACGAAGAACTTCCCCAATTTCAACCAGGGGGAGATAGCTATCGCTACCTTTGGTCCTTCAACAGCCAAGGCTGTAAAGGATGCAGGTCTTCGCCTTGATTTGGAGGCTCCTTCGGAGAAGTATCCTTCAATGACCAGTGCCTTACAGCATTTCCTGCTGGAGAAACAAGGATAAGATAATATGCTTAACACCGGGCGTTCATTGTTTTCAAAACAGGAGCGCATGGTCAGCAGACAGCTGATAGAAACGCTCTTTAGCGGTGGAAGCAGCCACTCTCTGGCAGCTTTTCCGCTGCGTGTGGTCTATATGGTTAGAGAGCGTGAGGAGGGTGATGTACCGGTGCAGTTGCTGATAAGTGTTCCTAAAAAGCATTTCAAACATGCTGTTGATCGCAATAGGGTAAAGCGCCAGATTCGAGAGTCCTATCGTCGGCATAAAGAACTGCTTACAGCCTCACTGCCAAACAATCAGCAGTTGTTGGTGGCTTGTGTGTGGTTGTCAGACAGCCATGAGGCGTCTTCTTCCATTGAGCAGAAGTTGGTATCGTTGATGCGCCGAATAGATGAGAAGCTATGAAGCAGTTACTACACTATCTGTCACGAGCACTCGTTTGGTTGCTTTTAGTGCCCATTCGGTTCTATCAGATTTGTATCTCGCCATTGTTGGGACCTTCGTGTCGCTTTACACCCACCTGTAGCGAATATGCCCGACAAGCTCTCGTTAAGTATGGACCTTTTAAAGGGTTGGCTTTGGCGATATGGCGTATTTTAAGATGTAATCCCTGGGGAGGTTCTGGCTATGACCCAGTACCGTGATAATTGATTATTGATAATTGAGAATTATATATAAATGAAGAACTTTGTTGAAGAACTGAAATGGCGCGGTATGCTGGCACAGATGATGCCAGGAACGGAAGAACTGCTCCAAAAAGAAATGGTAACGGCCTATCTGGGAACAGACCCCACGGCCGATTCACTCCATATTGGTCACCTTTGTGGCATCATGATGCTGCGTCACTTGCAGCGCTGTGGTCATAAGCCCATTATCCTTGTGGGTGGTGCTACAGGTATGATTGGTGATCCCTCAGGCAAGTCGCAGGAGCGCAATTTGCTGAATGAGGAAACCCTTCGTCATAACCAAGAGTGCATCAAAGCACAAGTTTCCAAGTTCCTGGACTTTGAGTCTAAGGATGCTAATGCAGCTGAGATGGTGAATAATTACGACTGGATGAAAGACTTCACCTTCCTGGACTTTGCCCGTGAGGTAGGTAAGCACATCACGGTGAACTATATGATGGCTAAGGATAGCGTTCAGCAGCGTCTGAACGGTACGGCTCGCGACGGTCTCAGCTTTACAGAGTTCACCTACCAGCTCTTGCAGGGCTACGACTTCCTTTACCTCTATCAGCATAAGAACTGTAAGTTGCAGTTAGGCGGTAACGACCAGTGGGGTAACATTACTACTGGAACGGAACTGATCCGTCGTACTTTGGGCTATGAGAACGAAGCTTTTGCCCTGACCTGTCCGCTGATTACCAAGAGTGACGGAAAGAAGTTTGGCAAGACCGAGTCGGGAAATATCTGGCTTGACCCCAAGCGCACTACACCGTATAAGTTCTATCAGTTCTGGCTCAATGTCAGCGATGATGACGCAGAGCGCTATATCAAGATTTTCACCTCGTTGGACAAGGAGACCATTGACGGCCTCGTCGAGGAGCACAAGCAGGACCCTGGCCGCCGTGTGCTGCAGAAGCGTCTGGCAGAGGAGGTAACAGTGATGGTACACTCTCAGGAAGCCCTTGATGCCGCTATTGAAGCCTCAAACCTCCTGTTTGGTAAGTCAACCAAAGAGGGGCTGGAGAAACTTGACGAGCAGACTTTCCTTGATGTGTTTGACGGCGTGCCTCAGTTTGAGGTTTCTAAGGAGCAGTTAGGTCAGCCTGCTATTGAAATGTTCACCACTATAGCTCCAGTGTTCCCTTCAAAAGGTGAGATGCGTAAGATGGTGCAGGGTGGTGGCGTATCGCTGAATAAAGAGAAGCTCACCGATCAGAACCGCCCTATTACTAGTGATGATTTGATAGATGGTAAGTATCTGCTTGCACAGCGAGGTAAGAAGAATTATTATCTGCTCATTGTTAAATGAGAAATGAGGAATGAGAAATGAGGAATTGAAATGATAAAATGATTAAATGAGGAAGTGCTCCACATCAGCGGAAAGCATTTCTTCATTTCTTAATTTACATTTTTCATTCATCATTTCTCATTTCTCATTTAAAAATTTGGCTGTAATCCAAATTTTTATTACCTTTGCACCCGCTAAGAGCACGATTGTCCAATGGTGTAATGGTAGCACAACAGGTTTTGGTTCTGTTTGTGGTGGTTCGAATCCGCCTTGGACAACGTAAAAAGAGTGATCTCAATCCGAGGTCGCTCTTTTACGTTTTTATCAGGGGGTGTGGGTGAGACAACCAAACCATCGTGCCGGCATAACCAACGGCATGGATCCTGTACATTAATAGTTATAATTGCGGGACTTAATGGTAGCAATTGTGACGATTAATACTTGTTGTTGCCTCTTTCTGTTCCTTTAATTATTAATCTAAATTAAAACTCAGGCAATTATGTTGGTAGTTCGGAAAAAAATGTTATCTTTGCAAATTGGAAACAAACTAAAACGAATCAAGACGTGGCATGAAGACAAATTATGAGATACGTTACGCAGCTCATCCAGAGGATGTGAAACACTACGACACACAGCGTCTGCGCCGTGATTTTCTCATTGAAAAGCTTTTTGCAGAGGATGAGGTGAACATGGTTTATTCCATGTACGACCGCATTGTGGTAGGAGGTGCTATGCCTGTGAAGGAGTCTTTGACGTTAGATGCTATTGAACCCTTGAAGGCTCCCTGCTTTACACATCGTCGTGAGGTGGGTGTGTATAATGTGGGAGGTGCTGGCTGCATTAAGGTTGGTGATGAGGTTTTTGACCTGGACTATAAGGAGGCCTTATATATAGGAAGTGGCGACCGCGAGGTGGTTTTCTGCTCGAAGGATGCAGAAAAGCCTGCCAAGTTTTATTTCAATTCGGCAACGGCTCATATGTCCTATCCTTGTAAGAAGGTGAACAAGCAGAATGCTGTGGTGGCCCACATGGGCTCGTTGGAGATGTCTAATGAGCGCGACATCAACAAGATGCTGGTGAACCAAGTGCTGCAGACGTGTCAGTTGCAGATGGGTATGACAGAGTTGGCTCCAGGTTCTGTGTGGAACACGATGCCAGCCCATGTTCATTCACGTCGCATGGAAGCCTATTTCTATTTTGAATTGCCTGAAGATCAGGCAGTGTGCCATCTGATGGGTGAACCGCAGGAGACACGCCACATCTGGATGCGTGGTGAACAGGCAGTGCTTTCGCCAGAATGGAGCATTCACTCGGCTGCAGCTACTCACAACTATACCTTTATTTGGGGGATGGGTGGTGAGAACCTGGATTACGGAGATCAAGATTTTTTTCAAATTACTGATTTAAAATAAAAACAAAACTATTATGGCAAATCCATTTTCATTGGAAGGTAAGAACGCCTGGATTACTGGTGCATCTTACGGAATCGGCTTCAACATTGCAAAGGCATTTGTAGCCGCTGGTATTAAGAACATTATCTTCAACGACATCAACGAGGCAGCTCTGGAGCGTGGTCTGGCTAACTACAAGGAGGCTGGTATTACGAATGTACACGGCTACGTTTGTGACGTGACGAAGGAAGATGACGTGAAGGCTCTCGTAGAGAAGATTCACGCTGAGGTTGGTCAGATTGACATTCTGGTGAACAACGCTGGTATCATCAAGCGCATTCCTATGCATGAGATGAAGCGCGCAGAGTTCCAGCAGGTCATTGACGTAGATCTGGTGGCTCCTTTCATTGTTGCCAGTGCTGTTATCCCTGAGATGATGGAGCGTAAGGAGGGTAAGATTATCAATATCTGCTCGATGATGTCTGAGTTGGGTCGTGAGACTGTAAGTGCCTACGCTGCTGCGAAGGGTGGTCTGAAGATGCTGACTCGCAATATCTGCTCAGAGTATGGTGAGTATAACATTCAGTGTAATGGTATTGGTCCGGGCTACATTGCTACTCCTCAGACCGCTCCTCTTCGTGAGCGTCAGCCTGACGGAAGCCGTCATCCATTCGACAGCTTCATCTGTGCCAAGACTCCCGCAGGCCGTTGGCTTGATCCTTCTGAGTTGGGTGGTCCCGCAGTGTTCCTGGCTTCTCATGCCTCTGACGCTGTCAACGGTCACATACTCTATGTAGATGGTGGTATCTTAGCTTACATTGGCAAACAGCCCCAGTAAAGTGAAGAGTGAAAAGTGAAGAGTGAAGAGTGAAGAGTGAAGAGTGAAGAGTGAAGAGTGAAAAGTTTCACTGCACATTCATTAATAAAGAAGGCTTCATCAAATCGATGAAGCCTTTCTTTTGAATTTTTATTGACAATATTATTTGTTGACAGCGTCAGCGAGTTCTGCACCAGCCTTGAACTTAGCCACCTTCTTAGCAGCAATCTTAATCTTCTGCTTGGTAGCGGGGTTGATACCCTCACGAGCGGGCTTCTTAACAACGTCGAAGGTACCGAAACCTACGAGTTGAACCTTGTCACCCTTCTTCAGAGCACCCTTGATAGCTTCTACTGTGGCATCGAGAGCCTTCTTTGCATCAACTTTGGTCAGACCAGCACCAGCAGCAATCTTGTCAATTAATTCTGTCTTGTTCATAATTTTGTTGTTTTTAAATGAATTATTAATAGTTAAAAGTGAAATTTCTGACGCAAATATAAGATAAAGTTGCTAAACGACAAACAAAAATAAAAAAAAAATTGCATTTTAAGCAAAAAAAAGTGTGTATTGACCCAAAATCGTGCTAAAAAACAGATATTTTTAGTAATTTTGCGGTCGAAAAGTACATTAATAACGTATAGAAGAAAACAAACAGAAATCATCAGTTATGAACAATATACCAGCAATGACCAAGAATCTTCTCATCGTCAATGTCTTGGCGTTTATAGCTACCTATGTCCTTGAACGTAGTGGCATAGACCTGACTTCTATGATGGGTCTTCATTTCTTCTTGGCCAGTGACTTCCGCATTTATCAGTTTCTTACTTACATGTTCCTGCATGGTGGGTTTACACATATATTATTTAATATGTTTGCCCTATGGATGTTCGGTAGTGTGATCGAGCGGGTATGGGGCCCCCAAAAATTCCTTTTTTATTACATTGTGTGTGGCGTCGGCGCAGGTATCATTCAGGAAGTCGTGCAGTATGCCGACTATTCTATTCAAGGAATGGCGGCCTATCAGTATGTAAATGCTGGCGGTGTGCAGATGACGACAGACTCCTATATTAATTTGTGGACAACGATAGGGGCATCGGGTGCGGTATATGGTATTCTGTTGGCATTTGGCATGATATTCCCTAACGAGCGACTGTTTATCATTCCATTCCCTTTCCCGATCAAGGCAAAGTGGCTCATCATAGGCTATATTGCCATTGAGCTGTTCTCTGCCATGAGTGGTCCTGGTGACGGAGTGGCACACATGGCTCACTTGGGTGGCATGCTCTTCGGTTTTCTGCTTATTCGCTATTGGCGTAATCATCCTGACTCCAGCCAGCGTTTTGGACGTAGTCAAGGTCAGGAGTTTTTCGATAATATGATGCATAAGTTTAATAATCGCCAACAAAAGTCCAGGATGAAGGCAGAGCACACCCATCAGCAGCGCGAAACAGACGAGGAGTATAATGCCCGCAAGCGTCAGAACCAAGAGGAGATAGATGCTATTCTCGATAAGATTCGAAAGAGTGGATACGATAGTCTGACGAAGGAAGAGAAGAAAAAGTTGTTTGACCAGAGCCGTCAGTCGTGATTAGCCAGTTGAAGAAGTTTACAGTGCAGATGCTGACAGGAGCTAATGTAGCTACTGTCATTGTGATGCTATTGGTTGGGTACAGCGACCATTTGAATCCCACGGACCATCCTATGCTGTCAACCATAGGAATGGCTTTCCCTTTTTTGGTCCTCATGAACATGTTATTTCTCTTCTTTTGGCTAATCTTCAAATGGACGAGGATATGGGTGCCGTTGTTAGGTTTTATTTTCGCGTACGTACCTATTTCTATTTATATGCCCCTTCATCCTTCCCAAGAAGTACCTGAAGGAGCCGTAAAACTGGTGACATATAATGTATGTTCATATGTAGGAAATTTCAAGTATGAGAATGGCTTTGAGAAGATTCGCGACTATTTGCAGGAACAGCAGCCAGACATCGTTTGTGTACAGGAAGATGCAGATACTTGGCGGCGCTATGTGTTGAAAGAATATGCCAAAATATTACCCTATAATGACACGTTGGTAATTGCTAATAATGCCCTTACGCTTAATGCGTTAGGCATTCATACCCGCTACCCTATCATAAAACGTGAACGTATCGCCTATACTTCAATGGCCAATGGTAGTGCTGCATGGTGGCTTCAAGTGGGAGAGGACACGCTGATAGTTGTCAATAACCACTTTGAGAGTTGCCATCTTTCAACGGAAGATCGTGCACAATACCGTCATATCATCAAAGGAGAGATGTCTCATGATTCCTTGCGGAGCGAGTCAACAGCACTGTTAGTAAAGTTGGCAGAGGCCAATGCTAAGCGTGCTAGTCAGATTAGGGCGGTCAGAGACTACGTGAAAGCACATGAAGGGTATCCCATGATTGTTTGTGGTGATTTTAATGATAATCCAATCTCCTATTCTCGCCATACGATGGGTGAGGTGTTAACAGACTGCTTCGTGGCTACAGGAAAAGGTATCGGTTTGTCATATAATCAGAAAGCTTTTTCTTTCCGTATTGACCATGTTTTTTGCTCAAAAGACATACAGCCGTATAATTGTCAAGTAGATGACGAAATGGACGCAAGTGACCATTATCCGCTCATTTGTTGGCTAAAAATAAGGTGAAAATGCTAAAAAATGACGAATTTCATCAAGAAATTTCGGTAAATGCAGAAAAATAAGTATATTTGCAGGCTAAAATAGCGAAAACATAAAATTAAACATCATAATAAACAAAATGCAAAACAAAGGAATTGTAAAATTTGTCGCAATCGTTCTGATTCTCGTTTGCTGCTTCTATCTTTCCTTCTCGTTTGTGACTCGCTACCACGAAAACAAGGCAGCAGCCATGACCGAAGAGGCTGGTCAGGAGTATCTCGACTCAATCATGAACGAGAAAGTGTACTGCGGAATCTATTCATTCAAGCAGTGCCGCGAGATGGAGATCGGCCTGGGTCTTGACCTGAAGGGCGGTATGAATGTGATTCTTGAGGTGTCAGTACCTGATGTTGTTGACGTGCTGGCTGACCACAAGACAGATGCTGCCTACAAGAAGTCAATGGAAGAGGCTAAGAAGGAAGAGGAGACAAGTCAGGATGACTTTATCTCCCTGTTTATCAAAGCTTGGAAGAAAAACTCCAACGGTCGTCCCTTGGCTGCCGTGTTCGCTACCCAACAGATGAAGGGTAAGGTAAGCACTCAGTCAACAGACTCGGAGGTTGAGTCTGCCCTTCGTGCTGAGGTTCAGTCAGCCGTTGACAACTCATTCAACGTAGTGCGCAACCGTATCGATAAGTTTGGTGTTGTTCAGCCTAACATCCAGAAACTGGAAGGTCAGTCTGGTCGTATCATGGTGGAGATGCCTGGTATCAAGGAGCCGGAGCGTGTTCGTAAGTTGCTGCAAGGTTCTGCCAACTTGGAATTCTGGGAGACCTATAACGCACAGGAAATCTATCCGATGCTTGCTCAGTTGAACCAGAAATATGCCATTACTGGTGGCAATGCCGAGGAGACTGTAGCTGATTCAACAGCAACAGAAGCAGCCACGGCTGATACTACCGCTGTAGCTGCAACCAACGATTTGGCTGCTAAGTTGGCCGCCAACAAGAAAGATACGAAGGTTACCGATGCCAAAGCAAAGGCTGAGGCTTTGAAGGCAAATCCCCTTTTCGCTGTGTTCCAGCCAGTTCCTCAGGGATTGTCTATCGTTGGTTATGCCAATGCACGTGATACAGCAGATGTCAATAAGGTCATCTATTCAGATATTGCCCGTCAGGTGTTGCCTGCAGAGTGCAAGTTGCGTTGGGGTGCACAGCCAGAGGACTTTGGTCAAGAGAATACCAAGGGTGACATCTTCGCTTTGTATGCTTTGAAGATTACCGAGCCTAACGGACGTGCTCCGCTGGAGGGCGATGTGATTACCAATGCAAAGGACGAGTTCGACCAGATGGGTCACCCCTCTGTATCTATGCAGATGAATTCAGACGGTGCCCGCCGTTGGTCACAGATTACCAAGCAGAATATCGGTCGTGGTGTAGCTATCGTATTGGACGATGCTGTATATAGCTCTCCCCGCATCTTGACACAGATTGATGGTGGTAACTCTCAGATTACGGGTAATTTCACCATTGAGACAACTAAAGACTTGGCCAATACACTGAACTCTGGTAAGATGCCGGCTCCTACCCGCATCGTACAGGAAGAGGTTGTAGGTCCTTCACTCGGTGCTCAGTCTATTAAGCAGGGTGTCATCTCATTCATTGTAGCCTTTGTATTATTGATGGTTTACATGATTATGCTGTATGGCTTCATCCCCGGTATCTTGGCAGATATCGCCCTGCTGTTCAACCTGTTCTTCACACTGGGTATTCTGACATCGTTCCAGGCTGCCCTGACGATGCCTGGTATCGCCGGTATCGTGCTGACGTTGGGTACTGCTGTAGATGCCAATGTGCTGATTTATGAGCGTATCAAGGAAGAATTGAAGCATGGCTTGGGTATGAAGGAGGCCGTTCAGAAGGGTTACTCTAATGCCTTCAGTGCTATCTTCGACTCTAACGTAACATCTCTGATTACAGGTTTCATCCTGTTGTTTTTCGGTACAGGTCCTGTCAAGGGTTTTGCCACCACTTGGATTATCGGTATCTTCTGCTCCTTCTTCACCGCCGTGTTCTTGACCCGTCTGGTTTATGAGAACCGTCTGAATAAGGACAAGTGGCTTGGTCTTGCCTTTGTAACAGGTTACTCAAAGAACCTGATGCAGAATGCCAAGTATAACTTCATGGGTATGTTCAAGAAGTCATTCCTCATCTGGGGTATTGCTGCTGTACTGTTCTGCGTATCATTCGCTGTTCGCGGACTCAGCCAGAGCATCGACTTCACAGGTGGTCGTAACTATGTGATAACACTTGACAAGGAGACTCCTGTAGAGCAGGTGCGTCAAATCTTGGCTGGAGCATTTGTCAATACTGTTGGTGAGAATGCAGGTAAGGAGGCAAACACCTCTGTAATTGCCTTGGGTACCGATGGTAAGACAATTCGTGTCAGCACTAACTGGGATATTGAGTCTAACAATCCTGATGTTGACGACCAGGCAGAGACCATCCTTTACAATGCGTTGAAGAAGGGTGGATTTGTAAGCCAGACCAATGTCGATGACTTTAAGAATCCTGATGTTCGCCAGGGTGGTTCTATCATCAGCTCTGCCAAGGTAGGTCCTGCTGTGGCTAAGGACATCACCTATGGTGCTATCATCAGCGTATTCATCGCCTTGGTAGCCATCTTCCTCTACATCCTGCTGCGCTTCCGCAATGTGGCTTTCTCTACCGGTGCCACCATCGCCCTGGCGCTCGATGCCCTCGTGGTCATCGGCTTCTACTCAGTACTGTGGGGCTGGGTTCCCATGTCGCTGGAGATCGACCAGGTGTTCATCGGTGCTATTCTGACAGTGATAGGTTACTCAATCAACGATAAGGTGGTAGTATTCGACCGTATCCGTGAGAATCTCCAACTCTATGGCAAGCGTGATCGTCAACAGTTGTTCAATGATTCGCTGAATCAGACGTTGGCTCGTACCATTAACACCTCAGTAACGACCCTGATCGTGTTACTGTGTATCTTCATCCTTGGTGGTGATTCTATCCGCAGCTTCTCGTTCGCTATGATTCTCGGTGTTGTCTTCGGTACGCTGTCGTCACTCTTCATCGCTGCTCCTACAGCATTCCTCGTGATGGGTCGTACCATCCGTGAGGAAGAAACAGAGGTAAAGGCCTAAGGATTACACCTTATTATAATAAAGCAGCCCGTTCAATTACGAACGGGCTGCTTTGTTTCTAGAATCTCTAGAGTATCTAGATTATCTAGATTATCTAGACTTTCTAGTTAAAATAGTAGAGGAATGACGCTATACCCTCTAGTGCTGGCTTGCGTTGGCCTTCAATCTCAATCACAAATTTGATTTCAGCCTTACAGATGCCACGAAGATTTTGGATGTTGTGCAACTTGGTAACCAAGCGGATGCGGCTGCCAGTGATGACAGGCTGTCCGAAGCGCATGTCGTTCATACCGTAGTTTACCAGCATCTTGATGTTGTTTACCTCGATGATCTGATCCCACATGTAAGGCAGCAAACTCAGGGTTAGATAACCATGAGCAATCGTTGACTTGTAAGGACTTTCTTCTTTGGCGCGAGCCACATCAACGTGAATCCACTGATGGTCCAGGGTGGCATCGGCAAAGAGGTTTATACGGTCTTGATCAACTTGGAGCCATTCAGAGGCACCTAATTCCTCACCCAAGTGGGCAGCAAACTCGTCGTACGAGTTAATGACTAATTTTCCCATAATAAATGTATTCAATGTTAATTCTGCTTGCAAAGATACAAAAAAAATTTGGTATTTCGCTCGATTTGCACTACCTTTGAGCTGTTAGATAACTCGAAGGTAGGCTGCATCTCAGAAATACTCAAATAAATTTGGTATTTCGCTCGATTTGCACTACCTTTGCAAACGCAAAGCAAGAGATATCGTTGCCCTGATAGTTAAATGGATATAACAAGGTCCTCCTAAGACTTAGTTCCGCGTTCGATTCGCGGTCGGGGTACTCTCCTTTGAAGTCGTATGTCTGCAAGTGTTGTTGTTATCTATATAAGCTCTGAAGATGTCTGAAATCATAAGTTAGGAATGTTTCTCTTTATCCAAAGTTTGAAAATAGGATCATTAAAGGTGATGACACTGCCGTCAACATCTATCAGGTCTTTCTTAATCATGGCTTTCTTAACTCCCTGAACGTTGGCAGAGCTTTCCAATCTGTACTTCTTGATGATTTCCTTCTTACTGAAACCTGTATCTACACCGTTGGCGACAGCTTTAAGTAGATTAAGCTGAAGCTCTGTCAGCCCTTCAATTTCTCGTTGGAAAAATACTTTGTTCTGCTCCAATAGTTCATCTATCGAAAGTTCTATCATCTCATTGGTTGTTACAGGATTGGCCTTGTACCAGACTATCCAGGAAAGATGTTGGACATATGAGGAAAGGTTCTCTGTCACCTTGCATATCCTTTCTGCTTGTTTTTCTGTAATAATCTTACCCGTCTCCTGATATTTGCGACAAATGAAGGGAATCCATTCTTCAGTTGGAATTTTCTTTAGAAACATCATGTCGCCAAACTTATAGAATGGGTTACTGGTGTCACTGAACAATTCTGTCATTAGGTGACGTTTGCTGCCAAACAGACAGTAGCTAACATTCTGCTGGTGCTGCCAAACAGAACGAAGCTTCTTTTGAAAGGTGATGGAGTCCTGAAACTCAGCTATCTGCTGAAACTCATCAAGGCAGATTACGAGTCGTAAGCCTTTTTTCTGAGCAATACGTTCAGGTAGTTGAAGAATATCCTGCTCAGAGCTGTCTTTGTCAGGGAACTCAAATGAAAGTGCATATTCCTGAATGGAATCGGGACTGAATGACACCTTTGTGATAAGCCGTGACAGAAATTCTTTTGCCGTTATCATCCATTCCTCAATTTTAGAAGAGGTTTGTTGAATAATGGCAGTTGCCAGTTGACGGTAGAAATCATACTCGGACTTGCAGGAGAATATATCAACATATATAATTTTAATGTCAGGTCTGGTGACATTAGATATCACTTTCTTGACCAGCGATGTCTTACCCCATCTACGTGGGGATATAAGTATGGTATTGATGCCATGTGTCAAATTGGCTTCCAAATGTTCCGCGTCTTTCTTCCTGTCCGTAAAGAATCTTCCCTCTACAGCCTTACCGAAAACAAAAGGATTCTCTTCCATATATCTTCTCTCCTTTAATATCAATTTTTATTGTTATTCATGAAACACGGTGCAAAGATACAAAAATATTTTTTAGTAAAAAACATTTTAGTAAAACATTTGTTACTTGTGCGTTGTTTTTATTATTATTTGTCCTTAGCTTTTCGTGAACCCGTAGGTAAGAATGCTGATTCGTATGCCTTCAATATGCTTGATAGCATCTGCACATGCCAAGAGTGTTGATCCGGTGGTGCAGATATCGTCGATAAGTAATACGTGTTTGTTCTTGAGTATGGTATCATCATTTATCAAAAACATCTCCGCAACATTCTCCTGGCGTTCATGGCGACTTAGCTTTGTCTGGCTTTGTATGAAATGTTTGCGCTTTAGGGCTTTTGTGATGATGGGCAACCCTGTTATCTCGTGTATTCCGTATGCAAGGTGTTCACTTTGATTGTAGCCGCGTTGTCGCAGTCGCTTATTGGAAAGAGGAACGGGCAACAAAGCGTCAATCCCTTCGAAATAGCGGGCATATCCCATCTCCACGGCCATAAGTCGTCCCATGTCTTCTCCAATATCGGGACGTTGACCGTATTTTAGTTGATAGATAATTTGTGCCATTTCCGAGTGTGGTTCATAATACACATAAGCCGCAGCCCGCTCAATGGGTGCTAAATGCCAGAAAAGCTGAGCCATCGGATTATCTTCAGGTGTGAACTGAAAGGTGGTTCGAGGAAAATGAAGTAAGCAGGCGGAACATACAGACCGTTCGCTAGGAGCCAACCGTTTTCCACAGACCACACACAGTCGGGGCGAAATAAAGTCAAGTAGTCTTGTCCACCAGGTCATAGAAGGGAAAAGGGAAAAGGGAAAAGTGAAAAATCATTCTTCATCCGGTTCTTCTTCAACATCAAGGCATTGTCGGATGATGTCGAATGTGAAGCCTCGACCTAGGGCAAAACGCATCAGTTTCTGGTTTAGTTCATAATCGTTTTGAGCCTTTGTCGATTTACGCTTCTGTTTTAACAAAGGGCGTAGGACATTGAGATACTCTTCGTCGTCAACTTCATCTAAAACACTCTTTCTGATATCTTCATGGATGCGTTTCTGCCAAAGGGCCTGCTCCACCTTCCTGCGTCCCCATTTGTTATAGCGTATTTTATCTTTGACAAAGGCACGAGCGAAGCGCTCATCATCCACGTAGCGCTCCTTGACCAGTCGTTCCATGACTCGGGCCTGGCCCTCTTCAGGCATTTCCCATTTACGCATCTTCTCCAACATCTCATATTGGCAGTGTTCTGCTTGTGCACAAAGTGCAGCCAGCGTTAGGTAAGCATCGTTTTCCGTCTTCATTTTTTCACTTTTGGGCTCTTATCATTCTTTGTTTGCCATATTCATCATATCTTGTTTCAATGTCATGATATGACATAGAACTCAACAATTCAATCATATTCTGGGCGTAGAGTGGGTTTATCTCAAAATATAGCCATCCACCTTGTCTTAATGCGTTCTGTCCGTATGATGCAATGGCGCGATAGAACAACAAGGGATCGTCGTCGGGAACAAACAAGGCCGTGTGTGGTTCATAGTTCAGCACATTGGTTTCCATGCTCGCGCGTTCCTTATTTATTATATAGGGTGGATTGCTGACAATGACGTCGAAGACTTTTGATGTCTGCTGATAACTGTTTGATGGTATATGGATCACATCCACTTGTTCGAATGTCACGTTGACGTTCAATTGTCTGGCATTTTCCCGAGCCACCTCCAGTGCATTTCCCGAGATGTCCCATGCTGTGACTTTCGCTTTTCGCATTTCAGCAGCTAAGGTAATGGCAATACACCCTGATCCCGTTCCGATGTCAAGAATGTTAGTGGCGTTCATGAGGGAGCTGTCTCCCTGTGATACTATCCAGTGGCATAGTTCCCCTGTTTCTGGTCGGGGAATCAGTACGTGCTTATTCACCATGAATGTTCTCCCGCAGAAATCAGTCTGTCCCAGTACATACTGCACAGGTTCCTGTTCCAACAGCCTTTCTGCAATTCCTTTAAGTTCTGCTTGGCTGTTTGCGGATAATTGTGTATCTTTGCCGATGCAAATGTCCGACAACGACAATCCGAAACGCACGTCATAGACTGTTCGTGCAATTGCTTTTGCCTCGCTATCGCCATAGAGCGGTGCTAACAGGTGCCACAGTTCATTGTAAGTCATACTGCAAAGGTACGAATAAAAAGTGAAAAGTGAAAAGTGAAAAGTGAAAAATGATATGAGCGAAGATGAGAAATACATGCGGCGCTGCCTGCAGCTGGCAGCCAACGGCATTCAGGGAGCCAGACCCAATCCGATGGTAGGGGCTGTGATAGTGGTAACTCGACCTTCCGACATCCGCCATCAGCCATCAATTATTGGCGAAGGCTATCATGTCCGTTATGGTGAGGGGCATGCCGAGGTGAATGCTTTTGCCAGTGTATGTCGCGAAGATGAGGCGCTTTTGAAAGATGCCACGATTTATGTTTCGCTCGAACCTTGTGCGCACTACGGTAAGACGCCCCCTTGTGCAGAACTGATAATCCGTAAGGGCGTGAAGCGTGTCGTCGTTGGCTGTATAGACCCGTTTGCCAAAGTGCAGGGCAGGGGCGTTCAGATGATTCGTGAGGCAGGTATTGAGGTGACTGTCGGTGTGTTGGAGCAGGAGTGCCAGTGGCTCAATCGTCGTTTTTTCACTTACCATTCCAAGCATCGTCCTTACATTATCTTGAAGTGGGCTCAGACAGCCAATGGCTTTATCGACGACCATTTTCACCCCCTTATGATTAGCAACGAACAGACGCAGATGCTCTCGCACCAGTTGCGTGCTGAGGAGGATGCCATTCTGGTAGGACATACCACCGATGTCCGTGAGCATCCACAGTTGACAGTCCGGCATTGGCACGGTCCCAACCCCAAGCGTATTGTACTGACCCATAACCGTCCACTTTCTCAACTAATGGACGATCTCTATCAACATGTCATCCAGTCACTGATTGTCGAGGGTGGTCGCCAGACCCATGACTCATTCATCAAGGCTGGCTTATGGGACGAGATACGGGTGGAAACGTCTCCTATCACCGTTAGTGATGGTACACGAGCACCTCAACTTCCGGCTGATGTGCAGCTATATAATATGGTAGAATATGGCGGGAATATAATTACTTCCTACCGAAGTCAGCAGGCACTTCGCCCCACTTCTGTGTCTCCCATTTGATGATGGGGTTGCGCCATTGATGGGTTTGCAGCCAACGTTCCGCACGGGCTATAATCTGATAGAGCTGCTCCGTTTCCGGGGTGCGCTCTAATTTTGTCTTACATTGGCGTTTGGTAACCCAAAGGATGGCATTGTAGGAATCTGAATAGATGGTTTTTTCGTATAGTCCCTGCTGCTGCATCAGCGCCAAGGCATGCACGATGGCCAGGAACTCCCCGATGTTGTTCGTTCCCTTCATGGGTCCGAAGTGGAACACACGTGCCCCTGTCTGCAGGTCTATGGCCTGATACTCCATCGGTCCCGGATTGCCACTGCAGGCAGCATCCACAGCCCACGCGTCTGCCTTTACTTCAAGGGGCAAGGGCAACACGGTGTCGTTGCGATATGTCGGGGGATTTACTATTGTCATATTCCAGCCGCGAAATTATAAAAAAATAATGAACATACCAAAATAATTCGTCTTTTTTATTTGTTTTGTTCAAGAAATATACCTACCTTTGCATCATTACAAGGAATATGCCGACGTCAACAACCACATTATGTCTCAGTGCTCACGACGAGCTCTACATCATCGACCTGAAGAAAGTCATCTACATGCAGGCCGACGATCACTATACTCACATCTTCTATTCCAGTACCACCCACTTCATGGTTCCCTACGGACTGGGCGACATCGAGTCACGGCTGATGAATGTCCCACGTGCCAAGTCAAAGTTCATCCGTCTCGGCCGCAAGTACAT
>ODAI010159101.1_pt1 | contig 32245 bp, 52 predicted proteins | sample 1539321 | NCBI WGS metagenome assembly ODAI01 (sample SAMN02144231, study PRJEB22623) | gut metagenome | biome: sheep rumen | host: Ovis aries | place: New Zealand
ATTTAAAATCTTTAACACTTCTTCATCTGATAATATTTCATCATTATTGTAGAATCTACCAAGTTTCAATTTATAACTCATAAATCTTCCTCCATTGTTATATCATATTTATCCATTAATTCTTTACGATAATCTTCCAATTCACTTATTTTCTTTTTATAAACACCAATTTGAGCATTAACCACTCTTAAAGTTTCCTCAACACTATTCATAAACCCAACTCCATTTTAATAAAATCTTCAAAAGATTCAGGAACAGTTTCAGATTCCGCAGAAATCTTAAAAACAACATCATTAAAACTAATAGTTATCTCATGAGAAGTTACTCTTTTTCTTGACATTGTATTCACCAATGCAGTGCACACTTCAATAAGTTCTAATTCCATTAATTCATCTATACTGTTTATACCCATCATATTAACAACACTCCCACTTGTCTACAAATTAAAGGAAGATAATCCAAATCCCAATCAACTTTAACCAAAGCATCTCTGATTTTAATTGCATCAGATTTATTTCCAATTTTACAAATTCTTTTTTGTTCTCCATCGATACATTTTAGTATGAGGTAATCGTTTTTTCTTTTGTGAATGTATTTCATGTTTAAATATCTTGCTGGGTCTAATTCCCAATTATTTGCGATTAACATTCTTAATACTTTATTTGCTTCTTTTAATGTTCTGAACTCTCCGAAACAAACACATTCATCGTTTATCTTGTTTTTTATGGTATACAAATGATGTTTACGATAAATGTGTGGAGGTAATTTTTCATTTTTTTTCTGACTATTTTTTGATTGGCTTGTGATAAACATTAATTCTGCAAATGAAATATTGTATTTACGACAAACATTATCAATTGTTTCTCCATTTTTTAATTCGTTTATGAGTTTAGTTTTCATTTTTGTATTCCCCACTGTTCAAGTGTATTAATGGTGTTTTTCGGATTTTCATATAGTTTTTTACTTGTATTAGGTAGTTACAGTCTATTATGTATCCTTTCATTTCCATACACCTTTTATTGCATTGTTGTCGCAGATGTCTGTGCATGATTCGCAGCAGTAACATATGTTTTTATCCCATGTGATAATGTTTTCTTCTTGCATAATAATTGCACCACTACTGCATGATTCAACACAATCATTACAGAAAACACATTTTCGTGCATCGTGAATTACAGTAAAATTAACATTCATTATAATTCCTCACTAAATCCCTACACATATCTACATTCCACAACAACTTTTTACACAACTCAACCAACCTAATCGCCCCCTCCTCACTGGTAACAAAACCAATATAAGTCTGCACACAATCAATAGTTTTGAAAATAACAAAACCATGATTAACAGGATAATAATATTTGGCATTATTATCCCAACGAGGACGCCTACTCAAACCATGTTTCTGTTTACAAAATTCAGCCAACTCTTTAAACTCACCATGAGTCAAACCATACTTGACCCTGATTTCATTGTTACGAAGAGCATTTGAAAAAATATAATCCTTTTCAAAATCTCCTTCAATATCTTTTATATTAACATATCCATTTTCAACAATCCTAAAATTCATTTTAACCCCTCTAAAAAATACTCATTAAACAAAAAAGGATACTCATTCAATAAAAATTCAAAATCTTCATCAAGCACATAATAAGTACAAAAATCAGACATATCACGTATACCTCTACCATAAGACTGCATAATATCCATAATAGTTTGATAAGCATACCATAACGGATCAACATCTCTACGGATTTTCACCTGCTGACTACCCAGACTTGGGTAAGGTACTTTGAATAATATTTGATACCTGCATTTATCTCCTTTGAAATCCACACCATCTTTTAATCCTGCACCAATTAAGGTGATAGGATAATTACTTTCTTCAAATTTACGGATAGTGGCTTCTCTTGATTGTCCTTGAGCAACCCAAACAAGTTTACTATTCAAATTTTTTTTAATCCACCATGCCTGTTGATTACTGGAAGTATGAATAACACCTTTTTCATCTCTATGATTATCCATAATTCTTTGAATATACTTGACAATATGTGGATTACGCCATGCTTCTTGTCGCATACTACAAACATATTTTTTAACAATAGGACGATTCTCAATTGGGAATGGTGATTTACAATAAATATAATAGGTATCTTCACTATCTAATCCATTCCATTCGCAGAATTTATCTTTGTTCCCTAATGTCCCAGTCATAAGAAGTCTTGTGTTACCAAATTTTAATAAAGAATTTGAATATTCTTGAGCAGATAATGGTTTTAATTCCATTTTCAAACGATTACTCTTATCTTTATCTTCCAAAATTTCTTTTCGCAAAGGCAATTCAGTAATGTAACCTCCATGACGTAGTTTATATTGCATACGATAATACTTCAGAAGATAATTATCATGTTTTTTAACATCGTCCTCATTTACAAACTCATATTCCTTTTCTTTATCAATACATTTCTCAATAATACTACTCCAGTATTCCATATTGTTATTAATGTCTTTTAAAGCACCACGTTTTGCCACGTGTTCAAAAATATCAAATCCGTAACGTTCCCAAATAATATAACGATTTAAATCTTCTGATACAAGACTCATGATTTTATTCTCAAAATTATGTGCCTCATCGCAGATTATTAAATCTCTTATATCCCATTGTTGAGCATAGTTTCCTGCATAAAACAAATAGTCATAGTTAGTTATGACACATTGGCTTTCTTGAGCATCTTTTAATGCCATAAGGTACTCACAATCAGGACATCTTCTACTTTGTTCCTGTTCCATTTGACATTTATTACAATAACCTCCATAATTACAAGGATAATTGTTCCTACCTTTAATCTCTGAAACCAACCCTTTGAAATCCTGAAGATATTGTTGTTGCAATTGATTAGTCATAGTTAAAATATAACTATTACCCATCATTCTTGCAATTGTAGTAGCAATCGCAGATTTACCTGTACCAGTACCTGCTTCAAGTATAATATTTTTATACCCACTATCTAATGCACTACTGATCTCATCGATAATTTGTATTTGTTCAGGTCGAGGATTATATTTCCGCAGACTCCAATATTTCATATCCATAACCATCTAACCTCTTTTTAAGTATTTTTGTTCTAAATTCAAGTAATTGAGTTAAACTTTCCTTAACAATGTTGAATCGTTTAATTAAAACATCATATTCATAAGGACAATAATAACCCATGATATAACTGTTAAGTAAAGTTTTTAACTCATTGTATTGTTTCCATAACTCTGTAATTTTTGATTCAAGTTTCATTACTCTATTGTTAAAAATACAATAATACTGATGAGTACAAACAGAATGTTTGCCTCCAGTATTATATGTACATTCATTCAAGTTCATCGTTCTCCACACTCGGATAAATAAAACTCATAAATTCTTCAAAAGGCACAAGTAAACCCCTACTTTGAGAATTTTTAAAATTAACTTTTTTATACTCCCAATGTAACAATTGACCGAGGCTTTTCAAAGTACCAGTTTCATCAATATGTTTACCAATTAATTGCTTAAAACCTTGATTTAAGAATACAGATTTTGGTTTACCACGTGGTTTATGAGGCAAACACCAACTGAAAACTCGTTCATTGATTAAATCCCAGTACAAGGATTCAAATTCCTTACTGTTACTGGAAACCTCATCACCATCAAGACTAAACTCTTCAATTTGCCCATAATCTCCACGTAAAGTAATTCTTTTACGTGCATTATACATTTCTTCAATAAGAATACTGCGTATATTCTCGATTTGTGTATTATCCAAATCAGATAAGTCTTTATCCTTACTCCATTGTTTTAACCAGTCTGGAACAGGTTGATTAACTTGTCCGTAAATTCTTTCAATTAAGGTATCTGCTAAATCTTGCCATTCATCATATAATAAACTTGTATCTGTGATTATTTCACGAATAGCTAATCTTCCAAATACTTTTAAATCGTTTAAACAACTAACACTTGGAGAAAATACATTAAATTGATTTTCAAATCTTTTTTTACTGGTTTTAGATTTCCTTTGATTATATTCAAATTCAATAATGAACAATCTGCGGTATAAACTATCCATTTCCGGAATGAAATTGTTAGCAGTGAAACAAACAGGACTGAAAGCATGATATACTTTACCTTGCACTCTACGAGCTACTTTCAATTCTACGCTGTTTTTCACTATATCAATTGTTCCTCTGTTTTTGAATGTTGGTGCAGGTTCGTTCACTACACGAATACAACAGTCTTGACTGATTTTATCACCTATACGGAAATCTGTGTTAAAACTTCCTCCTCCGAGGTTGTTTACATCGTTTGGTTCAGAGTAGAAATACATTCCAATATTTGCCATTGTTGTTTTACCAGAGCCCCCTGCCCCAACAAGATATAACCATGGCAACCATCTTCCGGTTTGTTTGATTGCATAACTGAATATGCTGACAAGACTCCATTTTATAACTGTTGCAAATGTTTCGGATTCTTTTTCAAATGCAAGATATAGTTCGTTTAATGTAGATATTGCTTGTAATATTTCCTCATCAGTGGGTTCGCTTGTATCTACTTTAACACACACTATCTTATTCTCATTCTCATTAAAGTAAACACCTTTATTATCAATGGTGTCTTTAATTTCCGCATACCCATTAGCAATCATACCATTGAAAGTTGCAGAAACAACATCACCTAACAACTTTTTATTATGAGTATAACCGCTACTAACCAACACTTTCTCAATATCCGGAATAGTAGCACCAATACCATCACCATTTGTAGAAAACAAACGATTACTATACTTTGATTGCCAAACAACCTTAAAACAACGAGGTTGCTCAATAAAATCACTATCATAAACAGTAACCTTACGAGGAACAGCCTCAATCACCGGAGTTTCCTTGTAATCAGTATCACCATTACGAGTCATCACTTCACGAACAAATTTAACAGTACAATTACGGAAATCAACTTTAATAAAACTATCACTGTTAATATGCACTTTAAAATCTTCAAATTTTTTCGGTGGAGTAATAACCTTTTCCAATTGTTCAAATTCAGATTCAGTTAAAAAATTAACCAAATCAGACTTCGGATATAATGGTGGAAACTCCGGATCAAAAATTTCCTCAATACTCTCTTGAATATTATTAATATTCATAATACAAGAAAGTATATAACCAGTATTTTCAAGATTAAAACTTGAATCTTTTAACCATTGAGCCAAAGGAAGTGCCACATTATCTAATAAATCAGTTTGGGAATACTTAAAAGTATGTAAAGTATTCACAATTGCATTAATCTGTTCCTCTGAAACAGAAACTTCCTTTTGTTTACTTTGACTCATTGGATTACACCTTCAATCTTACAATGTATCTTCATCAACAATTCTGAAAGATTTGTATTTGAAATCTCCACCATCAACTTCAATGACTTTGAAGTAAATTAACTCCATTTTATTAATTATTTCACGAAGTTTATCAGTATCAACATCTAATCTATTGTAAGCAGATGCAATTCCTGGAGCTTTCAATTCCATTAAACCCATTTGCAAAGCATACAATTTACTTGCAGGATACAAGTTTTTCTGCACAACATTAGTGTTTTTCAAATTCATAGGAATAGTGTAAGCTTCTTTACCCGCATCATCAATCACAATCAATTTAATCTGATAATTAACTTTTTTCTCACCAGTTTCTTTATCTTCCCATTCAATTGTTTCAATTTGACCAAGATAAGGTTTACCGGCAAAAATTTCTTCAACAGGTAATTGTTTTAAACTTCTATCCCAGTAATCAGCGGGAACAGTAATTCCACTTGCATCTTCAACAAACTCTGCACCTGCACCAAATTCTTCTAATACTGCATTATAATCGAAGTCAGTTTCTCTTTTTTCTTCACCAACATTTTCTACGTATTTCTCATCTACTACCATAATTAATCACCATCTATTTTTTTTGTATCAATAAATTCCACTTCTTCTTTTAACTCAATGTTTTCATCACTACTATACTCTGATGGCATACTTTCTTCTGCTTGAATACCATTGATGTTTGCGAATGATTTGAAAACACGAGTTTCAGCAACTTTGATAATCATGTCTTTTGGATAATTTTGCCAAGCATTTTTTCCAGTATTATAATACTTCATTTCTGCAAAAAAGAAATATGTTCTCCCATCAGTTGTTTTAAGTATACAATAAGCCCCTATTAATGCTCCTCTATCCATATGTCCGTATTCATGCACAATATCTTCAAGTTCACCAAGTTTACGAACAACTTTAAACACATCATTCTCATATACTGCATCACTATAATGAACCTTATAGGTGGGTTCTCTCATAGCGATTTTACGGTAACCATCACGACCACTCATTATTTGTGATTTGTCTTTGAATTTAACAAAATAAATCTCATTTAGGAATGGGTCAAGATTATACTTGTTAGCAACACTCAAAAACATAAATAATTCACTGTCATTAGCATCTTTTGCAACTGTATCTTTAATTGCTGTTACCATTTCCTCATCATAGGTCGCAGTGATGTTTCCTTGACTATCTTTAAGATTGATTGGTTCCACGACCTCTTTTTTAACAATTTGAGCCATTATGGCATACCTCCATAAATATTAGATAATTCTTTTCTAATCTCATCAAGATTACGATTCATCTTATGTAACTCATCTTTAATTCCTTCAAGAACAGTTACAAGTTTTTCACTCTGATTCATACTGAAACTCCTTTGCTTTTTCAATAAGAATACCTGTACCATTTCTCATCAAGTGTTGAACATGGTCTAAAAATTCTTTAATGATTTGGTAATCTTCGTTTTTTTCTTTTTTTGCGATTAATTCTAACCATTCAAAGTCAGTGTAGTTTAATGCGATTGGTAAAAAGGATTGTACTGCTTCATCATTCCATTTCAGATTATTTGATTCAATCTCTTTTTTTAATTCATCGCCAAATTCTCTTATGTCTATTAATGACCTTACTACTGCTTTTGCAAATTCAGCATCAGTATCATCTTTTTTTAGAAAGTCAAACATTTTTTTTATACTCCTATTGTGAGATAGTATCTCCATAGACTGCCAATTGCAAAAAAGATTATTGCGAATATGAATGAGCCGATTACAATTGAATGTGTGTTTATTGTAATTTCTTGTTGTTTTCTTAAATCACTCATATTTTCAACTCTTTTTCAAATTGTTGTATTAACTCTTTTTGAGCCAATATTTTCATTTTCAGTTCTTCAAATTCTTCTTGGGGGAAGAATATTCCTTTTTCTCCTTTATATACTGTTGGTATCATTGATTTTTTCACCTCTTGGGGATTTTTTTAAGAATGGGTTGGTGAGGTTACGGAAATAATAAAAGTTAAAGATTTGGGAAAAATATTATGAATCCTGCACCTCACAAACTATTGTGGAAAAATAAGAAAAATCTTATTTTCCAAACAAGAAACATCGGATAAGTATTAAATATAAGAATTTACAAAAATAGAACCTGTAATCAAGAACTATTTTTTAAATGAAAAAAGCATTTTTTTTCAACTCTTGGGGAAGAGAAAAAAAATATACTGGTTACAAAGAATGGGTTTGGTAATAGTTTGGGAAAAAGTACCAAACACCATTTTTTATAAACCGAGTAATGCTTCTAATTCACGCTGATTCTTAATTATCTCATCAATTCTTTGTTGCTGTTCAGATAATAAATTCTCATTTTTCACAATTTCTTTTTTATAGAACTCATTCTCTTTTTTAACCTCATTCAATTCTTCTTCATCAACACCATGAATCCTTTTGAATAACATTAATTCATCTACACATTCATAGTATTTTTTGAAAAGTTTGTCTTTACTATTCTTGAAATATGCTTGATGAGTAGAATCCATTGACCTTCCTTGCAAAGTATCAATTTCCGCCACCGTCCAAGTAACTATTTCACTATTCAACAATGTAGACGCATGAAACTTACGAAGCTTATGAGATGTAAACTTCGCATACTTACCCACTTTACCTAACTTGAGTTTATCATTAATTGTTTTAAACACGTAACTCACGTGTTCTGGAGTAACATCAAAAATAGTATCAGTATCAAGTAACATTTCATGTAGATCAGAAACATCTTCTTCAGCTTCAAGTTTTTCTTGATATTTTTTCCTGATTTTTGCATCACGTCCAATTAGGTATTGGATTGTATGTTCAGTTGCTTCAGGTGAAACAAAGGTAATGTATTTACTACCAGTTTTTTGTCTTTCACCTTTTAAACAAGGAATTAATTCTTTATTCCGTAAATAAAGTAATTTTTCAATTAAACTCATTGATTTATCAATATACATTCCTTTTTGTGTTAAATAATCTATACAAGCATCAACAAGAGTATTGACTTGTAAATTTAACATATCCTGTTTTGATAAACCTGTTGAGATACCTACTTCTATCCAACATTTGAAAAGATTATTTGCTTCATAATAAGCATCGATTAACTCTTCAGTAGTGAGTAAATCTTCATAATCCATTACATAAGTTTTATCAATTTGTTTACTATTGTATGAAGGTAGTTTATGCAATTCTATCTCGTAATGACGATAGATTGTTCTAATACTGTTTAAGTATCTTTTTGCTGTACCTTCACTTTTATTTGCATAAAGGTAATTACGGAACAATACAAGATGGTTTTTTATTTCCCTTTTTTTCCATCTTATACCTTGTTCTTCTTGTTCTTCAGCTTCTAAAATTAGTTCATCTAATTTTTTGCCGATGACTTCTTCGTACAGATTTACTGCTGAAGCATAGACTCCGCAGGTTTTTTCTGCGAGTTTTTTGTCGTGGCAAAATTGTTCTAATTTATTCATTTTCATGCACCCATTCTGTTGTTAGTAACTTAATATATATTTTGTATATTATCAGTTACTTTAGTAAGAGAGCGGTTGAAAAGTAATATTTTAGAAAAAAATAAGAAAAAAGTTATGTTTCCTTCAGGGAAATACATGATTTTTCTTATGTTTTCCAGTGAATATTTTTTTTGACAAACGCAATTATAATATTTGTAAGATTAGTATTTTAATCTTATCATTCATTATTACTCTTACAAGTATTTTGTAATAACCGAATAATTACATCTTCATAGGAATCCCCACGTTGTTTCAAATCATGAAGTTGATTTAATGTATCTTCACTTATTTGCATTGATGTAATTTTTTTCATTTTGTTATCACCAAATATATCTATAGACTCTATAGTATATAAAGTTTACCATAACAAAAAACAAGAAAAATCATAAAAAAAATAGAATCACAGGTGAAAAAAATGGTAGTAAAAAAAAGACAGAGCCCTATTAAATCCCTTCATAAATAATAACAAATAAAGGAGAATACATATGATACCATAAAATACGTGCTAATGACCAAAATCGACTATATATTAAAAAATTCACATGAAAGCTACAAATCCTCTAAAAAAATTTCATCACTCCATCTTAATTAAAATTTTACTACCATAATATAATATATCACTCAAACATATAATCAATTTAAAACTTAACTTCATGATCTATATACTCAACATCAATAACAACATCACCATTCAACCATTCATCTAATAACCATTTCGCTAAATCCTTCCCTAAATCATCAGCATTTTCATCATGAACATAAACAAGAATACTAAAATTTAATTTACAAAGGTTAGTCATATCAACCACTTCACCTTTGTTTCAGTATTCTCTACTTTATTATCCCAAATAAACCATGAGTAACAAACAGCTGAATTTTTAACACTTTCATCATCATTTCGATAACAATTAATTCGCTTAACGAACGGACAAATATATACTGGAGGATTTTCTTTAAAAATTTCATATCTTTTTAAAGTTTCAATTGTTTGTATCCTGCAAAAAATATATGATTTATTTGAAGCAATGTCAATAGAATGACGTATCCATTCGTTTATGTGCATATATGGCGGATTGGTTATTAAATTTCCTTGAAAGACCTCTTTAATGTCAAAGAAATCAACACCTACCTCACCATAACCTCGGTCAAATAAATCAATTGCTTTTGTAACATTATATCCAAGGCGGATTAACTCTTTTGCTAATCGCCCCCCCCCACAAGCCGATTCAAAATAAGGCAAATCCTTGTCTAAAAGATTATGTTTATGTAATAACCTAATTGCGGACTCGTCAGTGGAGTAATAATCATTTTCAACTCTTCGCCTATGACTATGGTTTGAAGCACCAATATTTGAAAAAACGGATTGTTTATTTCTTGTCATAATCATACCAACCTTGTTTGACTATCAAAAATACGTTCTTCAGCTATCTTAAAATACTCCTCATCTAATTCAATACCAATAAAATCCCTATTAGTATTCCTACAAGCAACACCAGTCGAACCAGAACCCATAGTAAAATCCAATACCAAATCACCTTCATTAGTATATGTTTTAATCAAATATTCTAACAATTGAACTGGTTTTTGTGTAGGGTGAACATTACTTCCATTCCTTGCCTCTGATTTGGATTTATCACATTCAATAATACTTAATGGAAAACGATAACCATCATCTCGCCATTCAGTATGAACTTTAACTTTTCCATAAGTTTTATGACTTAAACCCCCCGTTACACTCCCTTTGGATTTAATTCCAACATATCTTTTTTGAGGATTATAAAAAGGTAATTTCCGATAAAAAACACTAATATTCTCATGACAAGGCAAAGGCATACGATTAGCATTCAAAAAATTAGTACCTTTAGTTTTATTCCAAATCCAATCATAACGATAATTTTTAATATTACTCATACGCAAATTACTACTAAAAGGCTCATTACCAAAAAACAAACAAGGAGTACGATCATCAGTCAATTGATTCAAACAACCCCACATCGGCTCAAAAGGAATAACACTATCCCATTTGCAATTAGTAATACCATATGGGAGGTCAGTTAAAACCATATCCACTTTTGCCCCCTCCCTAATTAAGTCCTGCATTGCATTGAGGCAATCATCATGGATTAATTTAATCATCATTGCACCTAAAAAAGATAAGTATAAATTTCGGCGTTTTCATTAAATGGGGGAAAACTCTCCGTAAAAACCCAAAATTCGACTATATTTTACATAACTAAATAGAGGTCTCATTTTTCCCTACGTCCAAACTAAAATATAGTAGAAACCACTTTATAAATTTCTTTACCCAAGTTATTTAAAGATTGCAGTTGTATTTTCACCAAAAAAACTTTTATTAGGTTTTTTATATTGGTGAAAAATGCTATGAGGGGCTTTGACACCCGCCTCGTATAACACCATAGGAACAGTTATATTATTGACGTGATAAATTCACTATTCAGGATATGTTTTTGTTTTATACTATGATTTATACTGTCATAGCAAAATTATAGGAGTTGTGGGAGGGATTTGCACCCTCCAAAAATCTGAAAACTTATGCTATATCAATAATTTTCGCAGATGATTTCTTCCCTTTTTGGAATTAAGAGAATATATCGAAATGTATTATTGTTGTGTTCTCCACAACCCAATGAAAAAAAACCGTTTTATAGGAGGTTAAAAAAGAATAATAAAGAAGAAAAATTTACAGCCCTACTTTTTTTTCTCCCTTATTATTTTTTTTCGCCAAATATTTAGAGCATATAATGAGGTCAAAAATACCTAAAATATGTGTTTGAAACGGTTATTGCAGTTCTGACTATTATGTTTTCCTCAAGTCATATTTTGTAAGAGAAGATGAATACTCTTACAATAATATAATATGTAAGTCATAGATATAGTCAATTTAAAACTTAAACTATAAAAAAAAGATTTTTTTTATGAGAATGCTCTGCAACAGCATAAACTCACAATACAAATAAAAATAAAAATAGCCAATAGCATAACAAAAGCTTCCAAAGCCATAATTTATAATCTCCTTATCCTAAATCCCTCAAAATCCATAGAAGCCCCCATATCTTGAAGCAATCTAAAAGATTTTTCCTGAACTTTGAACTCAATAAACAATTCTTTATCTTTTTTTGAAATTGGAGGATAATTATCCCATGCGGAAATAGAAGATTCAAACTTATTTTTGCCATAATATTCAAATTTATGAGAATTACCATTAAACACAATTCTGAATACTTTACTTATATCATAAGTTGAAAACTCAAATTCCATCATAGTAGGTTGAGGATTATATTTCTGATCCATTTGAATTAATCTTTGTATGACACTATCGTAAGTTTCATCTTCTTTTTTCAGTGTAGTTAATTTTTCATGAGTTGAAGCTGCAATTGTCATTCCTTGCATATTTGGAAGTTTCACCATTTATATCACATCACCATAGGTTTCTATTAATCGTTCCAATACTTTTGTTAATGGTTCTGTATTGTATTGTCTGCATTGTTTTAGGTTTTCGTAGGTTTCTTTTTTGACTTGCATATGTTTTCTTTTTGTCATGTTTTCTATATATTGTATTTTATTATATTTATAAGTTTGTCTTTCAATTAATAGTAAAGTATATATACTTGTAAGTATAATGTATAATTGTGAGATGTAGATGTAGCATAAAAGCAAGTGCAGACCTACAACTTATCAAACCCATTTAGAGTATAATAATTTTTTATACTCTTCCCCAAAGAATATAGGTGATTACAAATGAAAATAGTTATAATTGAAAAAACAATCGAACACGTAAACTTCAAACTAGAAGTAAATCCACAAAAACCAAACAACACAATATTAGGTTCACCAATACTATGGATAAACAACGAACCACACATCATCTACGCAGTAGACACATTAACCATCATCAAAGCAATCGCTACTGCAAACAACATGATACACATAAAAAAAGCAGTAGAAGGAACATGGTGTGAAGAAACAATCACAAAAACCATAATCAAACTTGAAAAAGAATACGGATACGTGGAAAAATGAACAAATACATTATCAAATCATTCGTAGAATGCAGCCTCTACTTCAAAAAAATAGAAGCTGCACAAGAATTTGCTGATGAACACCAATTAGGAGTATGCAAAGTCTATTACCTTGATGAACATACTCCTACGTTCCTCGGTTATGCAATTGAAAATGAAAACGGATTATTAAATGGAAATGAGTTTACATGGGTGTAAAATATGGCTTATAGTAACACTGGATTATTCAGAGTCAATAAAATCAACTGTAAACCTTGCAAAAAAGGATACAGATATGCTTACCAAATGAAAAATGAATTAGTCGAAGTTGATATACGTAAGACCAATATCATAGATTTGAAAAAGGAAGTAACTCGCAGAGGATTATTATGGGGTATCACAGAAATGAACAAAGCTATCTTGACTGCAAATGAAAATGGAATAAGTGTTAAAAGATTACAGGGAAAGTATGGTTTAAAAATGGTGGATTAATAATGGCGGAATATACTTTAACTAAAACATTTCAAAATGAAACAATCATAAGAATTGAAACAAACGATAGAGATTTCTTCATTGGAATTGAAGAAGCCATAAATGGTTTTATATATAATTTTACAAATGAAAATGAAGAATTGGATTTATTTGAAAATGAAGAGGAGTTTTTTTGCAGAAATGAAGACTATAAACTGTTTAAAAATGAAAACAGACTTGTAAAATCCGATGGAAATGAAAACGAAAATCAAATTTTTCGTGGAAATGAACTCGGAGGCAAGATATTATGAGTAAAAAAATACAATTAGAAGTCATTGACTTCATAGAAGGCACAACAATGGTGGTTGATGAATCACCAATAGTAAACGACAAAGATTATATTGATGTAATACAGACACCAAACGAACTCAAATACCTCGTTGATGGAACATACAACAGTGTAACTGGAACAAGCACCTACACTGAACTATTAGAAACTGCCATCGAAAGAACAGTATGGAACGAATGGTTTTACAATCGTTATGGTGAAGATAAACAATTCAATGAAGTAAAAATATCTGCACCATCAGTAGAAACCGAAGAAGGCACAATCCTTGTCAAAAACATAGGAGATTTTATTAATAATGGTAAAACATTATTACCAATAACAGAATACAATAAAGTTAAACAACAGTTATTAGAAATTGCTAAAACCGAAGTAAAAATTACTGTTAAAGGTATAAAATCATTAGAATAACTAAATTTTTATATTTTATTTTATCTCAATAAAAGAAAATATTTAAATATCAAATTTACACATATACTATATTTACAGGCATGATTCAATCAAGTTAAAGGAATTGGTTTAACCTTTAACAAATCATTTAGAGGTAACCGATTGAATATGTCTGCATTGTTTGAGAGCATCAACCTGAAAAACAGGAACGTAGTACACTCCAATGACTTTCAAATTGATGCTCACACTTCCTATAATCAACTAATTTTCAACGATTCTCATAATACAAGAATCGTTATTTATATCATGACCTCTTACGAAAGGACTTGAAAACTATTAAAAACACCACATATGAGTCATCAAAACTAACGAAGAACAGTATATACAAAACCCCCACGAAGAACAAAAAACCTTCTTATTTTTACATGAAAGTAGACGAAGCCCCCCACGAAGAGGCATGAACTTCAACGAAGCCCTCAAATTTACAGAGAACCCACGAAGACCCATTTTTTTGAAAAAAATCGGCGGAAAAATTTACAGGGCGCTTCCGAAGGACTTTTTTTGAAGTTTAAAAAAACAATATGGAGTTTATATTTCTATTTTTTTTATTGTTGCACGTGCAACAATTCAACCGCCGCCGCTGGTGGAGTACGTGCAGGAACTCCAGGAACTCCAGGAAGTGAACCACCATCACAACCGCAACCAGTGGAAGCAATAACAATTTTAAAAAACTAACATAAATTAAATAGTTACTCTATATTAAACAATACAAACAAATAACAATTAAACCACTGAAGCAATTTATTAAAAGAATCAATTAATAATTTTAATAGTTAATCTTAAAAGTAGTTGAATTATTAAAAGTAACCTATTAAATTTATACTGCTGGAAGCCTCCAGAACTGCAGCAACAAACATAAAAGTATATGATCTCTCAACCTGGAGCCGCTGCAACTGGTGAAGAGATCAACCACAAAACCAGGAGCACCAACAATAAAAAAATATTTGATGAATCACCAACCGCCGCCAATGATAATATATTATATGTTCCCTGGAGCTGCAGCATCTGGAAATATTTTTTATTATTATTGATGAATGAAAGCCAACAAAACCGAAAAGTATATATATTAGTAAGTATATAGTATAGAGTAGGAAGCACAAAACCGGCGGGGGTTAAAATCCACCACCGGGGGGCGGCAGTGAATCGCCCGAGGTAAAACCGCAAACGTTCCAACAAGTTTTATATTATTTTTTGATGTTGAACCCGTAAAAGCCATATTATACAGAGCGGCGGGGACTATAAAACGGAATTAATAGCCATAAAGCGGCATGAACTAACATGACCGGCAGCGCGTAACCAGGTTTAAGCACCTATAAACGGTACTATTTAATACTCCAATGATGAACACCGCCAGGAGTTAAGGAGTTTATAAATTTATGCGTTAGAAGTAACATAACCGGGAGCGGCTGCAGGTACAAGACAGACGAACTTAAAAAGACCTAGAACACCATTAAAATTTTAAATTAAAGGAGTTAATTATTATGAGATATGATAAAAATATGTTAGATTACAGTATTAGAACAAGACGAGCAATGAGAAAAGCTGCAAACGGTAACGGTAAATATACAATTATTACCGCAGACCCTTTTCTAGCTTTTAACTTAAAATGTTATAGGAGGTGAAAACATGAAGAAGAGAACTGCAAGAAGTGCCCTTATTAGGGATCACAGGCACAGCAGGAAAGACCACCGCACCAAGTGCGGCAGGGCGCTTAAAATTAAACTTTTTTAAGCGCCTAAAAATTTTTAAAAAATATTTATTATAGAGGCATATTATGAATTTAAATTTTAAAAAAGTATCTAAAAGACAGGAAGCTATTAAAAATATGCGTATACTGGAAGACACTACAAATAAGTATATCGCAGCAATAAACAGACAATTATATTTAAAAAAGGAAGTGTAAACAATGCAAATAGAACAATACAAACCAGATAACTTAAATTTAAGTGAATTTATAGAACATTATAATATCGATATGATATTAAACAATGATTTAATTAGTAAATCATATTTTGAATTATACAATGATGAAGAATTTTTAAACATGGAAATAGAAAACAACGAGTATTACATTAGAGAGGAGTTATTAAATTATCCTGGAATTATAACCAGCAGCGGCACCGGCAAAACCTGGACAAAATACGCATTACTAGACGATATATACACCGATTATTACACCGGGGAGTATACATTGTTAGAATTATTAACAATGGAAGACCCGGACGAGGCAATAGAAGAACTAGAGGAAGCTATAAGTGACTACAGCCAAGAACATTATTTAAACGATGAAATATACCAATACTTTATAATATCTGAATCAGATTTATACAGCATCGAAAAATATACTAACTACCCGATTTATTACAGTGATGAACTGGATATTTATCTTTTAGGTATAACTCATTGGGGTATGTCCTGGAGTTTTTTCTTTACAGAAGCACCGCGCCCCCAATACATGAGAATTAAAAAATATGATGAAATATTAAGCGGTACAACTTCAACCGCTTAAAATTATTATTTTATAGGAAGTGTAAACAATGGAATTATATATAAATCAAACAGCAGCACCAGAACCAAAACCAGAAACTTTTAACGGCTGGAGCAACTGGGACACCTGGCACGCTGCATTATTAATAATGAATATTGAACCCGATTATAATTTTATCATGCAGCAAGTAAGAAAAACCGACGCCGCCGCTTTAAGAAGCATTAAAGCAAATGTTAAAAAACATAACCGGGAATTTAAGAAAAATAAACAAGAACATTATATAATGGATATAAACCGCATTAATTACAATGAAATTTTAAACCATTTAAAAGAATCTTTATAAAAGGAAGTGGAGCAAATGAAAATGAATTTATTTTTTGAAATAACACGCAGTTACATTTATAATTATCTTTATTTTTTTGAAATATAAGGAGCTGCAGCAAATGAATCAAGTTATATTAAAAGTGAATATTTTTTTAAAAATATTCATAATAATTTTTATGATTGAAATATTAACAATGTTGATAATATAACCACCAGGATCACCACCATCAACCAGAACCACAACAACCAAAAAATAAAGGGAAGTGTAAAAAATGGAAAGTATAGAACAAATTAAAACTGAATTTAAACCAACTGGAATATTAAACCAAAATGAAAACTTAAAAGAACTCTGGAACGTTGAAGCTGCAACAACTACAGCACCAGGAAACACCAAACCCCAAATATTAACCCCCGCAGTAATAGAACAATATTATAACGGGGAAGAAATACCAGAACTAACCGCAGCAATAGAATCACTAACAGAATATTATATAATTGATTATTTCCACTATAACGATTATTTATTAGTGGATAGTGATATACAAGTATATTTAACAAGTTACTACAGACGGGACGACTGGAAAGATAATATAAGATTAGAAATTAACGCTAATTATAATATATTATTAGATAAACTCCCAGCAGACGCCCCAGACTATTTTAACATTAAAAGTTATGAATATACACCATATTACAGGGATGAAGGGGACGACGCTCTAGACTTTTTAACCTGGAGTATACTAGAGGACAACCTGGAAGGCACAACCTGGAAAGACACCATAACAAACAAAGATATAACTGCAGCAATAGCAGCACAAGACCAGGAACACCAGGAAATAATAAGAAGCGCCAATTACGGGGAACTCCTGGAAGACATCAAAAACACGTACCACCAACTAATACAAGAATACCTAACAGAAGCACAAGAAGCACTATCTGAAAAGTTTTTTGAAGAGGTATACCTGGAAGCACTGGAAGCAGCAGAACAAGAAACAATAAACCAATACTACAATAAACCAATCAGGAGCATCACACCATGATATTTATAACAATAATAATCATGATGTTACTCCTAATAATACTCATAGAGAACATATAAAAAATATTATAGTAAACAACAGGCACAAAGCAGGGGCGTATAGCTCCCGCTTAACATCCTTATGTCTTTTCATCGGCATCAGTCATTAACATTAATTATATATGTTAGTGGCTGGGGCCTTTTTTTTTCAAAAATTTTTATAATAGATCACTGCACCAGCTCCAAAGATTCCACTACATTTTTAATATCTTTTTCATTTTTCTCAATAGTAAATACAATAAAAATATTAATTTTTCTCTCCTTTATTTCAAACATGAATAAAAACACCGGCATCGGCACAAATAAAAAATTTGTACCGTATACATCACAAAAAACAAGTTTTTTGAATATTTACACAAGCATATTTTTGTGGGTGTGTTTTTTTGGATTTTATAACGGTGTTATATTTTTTTTGTGTGGTTTTGTACTTTTTTTGTTTGTTGTGTCCTATTTTTTGGGGGGATTTGTCCTATTTTCTGTTGCTTTGTCCTATTAATGATTTTTCAATTTTTTGCTCTTTAACCATATAAATAACATACAACAACCTATAAAACAAAAAAAGAATAAAAAATATGTTAAATCAAAAAAACAACCATTTACAACAAATTAAAAAACAATTAAAACTCTTATTATTATTATTATTATATTAAAAAAATAAAAATAGGACATTTAGGACAAATTTTCTACGAGAACACTATATAGAAAAAACATCAATAATTGTTTAGTACATTTTGTAGTATGAAGGGTGTTCGTAGGGAAAAATGTCCTAAATGTACTATTGTGTTTTTGTTTATTTTTTGTTTTTTTTAGTATTGTTTTTTGAATGTTGTTTAATTTTTTTATTTTTTTTTAGTTAAAAACATCATAACAATGTTATATAAAAATGTCCTATTTAGGACATAAAAATGTCCTAAACCGAAAAATGTACCTTAAATGTAACATAAATTTTACAAAGTTAAGTTTAAAATTGACTATACAAATGAAATACACATCTATAAACTACAGAAGTGATAATTTATGAAAGCATATATTAATGGAAAAACAACTACCAACATAGATGAACTAAAACAGTACCTTGTTGAAAACAAACTAAATGTTTACCAAGGATATGATTTAAACTCATCAGCATTCGTATTCTCATTCACCGACTACCAAAAATCAGTTAAAATAACCTATGATAATTTATACGATTGTAAAAAAACAGAATTAGAACTAAAAAAAGTCTGCTCAAAATTTTATCCTAAAAAATTCAAAGTAAAAAAAAGAAAATCAATAAACATATCTCAAGAAACAAAATCAGAATTAGATAACCTGCGAGAAGGAACACAAAGCTATGAAATGATTATATGGAAATTAATATTAGAACATTATGGGGAAATTTAAAATGATAGCAACAATTTCTGGTGAAAAAACCCAAGAATACAATGGATTCAACAATGTCATAAATGAAGGCAGACCAATTCAAGGTGAAGATTATGTAGTTGAATTAATAGAGAAATATCATTTGGATTGTTATGAGAAAGTTAATCCGCAACTTGTTTTTTATTATTCATCTCGAAAGAATAATGATGTTGTGATTAAGTTGGAATTTGAGAGTCATTATGAGCGTATGGCTTTTGAGAAGTTGGTTTGATTTTATTTTTTTTTCAAAATGTGAGTAATACTTTTTTTCTTTTTTTTATTAATCCTTGCTGTAGTGAGTAACATTAATGAAGGTAATATTAGATTTTAAAAAATGGTGTGAAAAATAAACCTCTAATTTTACCTTATCATTGATTTATACCTCAATTAAGTATTTTATAAAAAAATAGGACAAATAAATTGTTTTTTTGTCCTATAACATTTAAACTCATACGAATTATGCAAATTTACGGATATTTATTTGGATTCATATGTTTAATCAAAGACACACATCACGATGAAGTCTTTATTGAACGAACAAACCACGTAATCATACGAAACAACCGATGGTTATATGATTACAAAGAATTACTGGAAATCAGTATAGAGTTAGGTCATCGTCCAAACCGTAAAAGCAAAGTAAACTATCGATTTAGTTTTATCAACTGGGAGGAGATTTAATTATGATGGAATTAACTGAAGGAAACATTTCCACTGTTGCAACTATGATTTACGGGTTAATAGGTATGCCTATCTTAAATGCTATTGGTATTCATATAGATCAAGAGATAGCAGTTGCCATTATCAGTGCATTAATCCTATTAGGATTCTTAATATGGTCTGCGATTAATCCTAATACATTAGCAATTTTCGGAAATAAAAAACCAGTTACAATTGATGAAGCAATTTTGAATGATGAATATGTTGTAACTGGTGATTGTGATGACTCATGATTGTTTACATGAAGAGCAAATTATGGGTCAAAGTCGAGCTATTGAAAGACTTGATGCTGAATTACAATATAAAAAAGAACGATTAGATGAATTAAAAGCTGATAATAAAGAAATGATGAAAAAAATGGATACGATTAATGATAATCTTAATGATTTCATCAGTAAGTCAGATACAAAGGATAATGAATTGAATAATCGTTTGATTAAAATTGAAACAAGACAAGAGGAACAAGAAAAAGCCACTAAAAATAATCGTGAAGATTTTAAATTATGGTTAGGTATTATAACTGTTATTTTTGGGGCATTAACGATTTATTTTAATTATTTTCATTAAAGGAGGATTTAGTTTATGCCAACTTCATCAGGCGCACCACATATGCCATACAAATTATTAGATAAAAACGGTTTTGAAGAAAACCTAAAAAAAGTGATTAAATATGTGAAAAAAGGTACAACTCCAAAAAATGCTTGTATCATTGCTTTTGGTATACATGAACGTATGTGGTATACTTGGGTTGAACAAGCTGAAGAAGATTTACTTGATGGGTATACTGCACGAACATCTAATTTGATTAAATTAATGATGGAATTAGCACGTGCAGATGCAAATGTTCGTCTTTTATTAGAACAAAAAGGTATGGAATTAGCTTTAGATTCTGATAATGTTGAGTTAGTTAAATTTTTCTTGGAACGTAGGTTTGGTTATAGTAAAACTGCGAAAAAAGAAGTGGAATTATCATCTAAAGAAGAAGCACCAGTTAAGTTTGAGTTTGTTAATATGACTCCAACTGATAATGAAGATTAAGTTATGTCAGCTACTGCTACTATTGAATTAACACCGACACAGCAACATTGGATTAATGACCGTACAAGAGAGTTATTAATCGAAGGAAGTGCTGGAAGCGGTAAAACGATATTCGCTTGTATTAAGGTTATTAAATATGGTTTGGAGAATCCTCGTAGCAGTATTTATGTTTATCGTAAAACATTACCATCTTTAAAACGTACAAGTTTGAAAGAAATCGTTCAGATATTGGATAAATATCATATCCCGTATCATCAGAACAAATCAGAAGGTAAAATTGAATTATTACAAACCAAATCCATTCTCCATTTTGGTGCTCTGGATTCTATAAGCAAGGTAAGGTCAATTAATGCGGATTGTATCTACATTGAACAAGCAGAGGAGCTTCAAGACACTGAATTTTACACAGAATTAATGTTAAGACTTGGTAGGGGAGAAGCTTCTAAAAGACAAGGTGGATACAGTCAAATGTTGATTGTAGTACAACCTGAAGATGAAGAACATTGGATATACAAGCGTTTTCATGAATACCATGACGCCACTACCAAATATGAAATGGATAAAAAAGAGGCAATAAGTCAAGGATTACCTTACAAATCTTATGATGAAATTTTAGCAGAAATACAATCTCGTAGGAAAAAAGCACACTTCCATTATAGTGAAAACCTAAAATTACCAAAATTCCAAAGAGATTATTACGATAGTTTAAAATATGAAGATTATGAGTTATGGTTAAGGTACAGTGCAGGACAATGGGGAAAACTCTCCAATGTCATTTACTCAAATTATGACACTGTATTTCCTAAAAACCCTCATTATGAATTTATTTCATTCGGTGCAGATTTTGGTTTCAACAATCCATCAGCATTCTTATTACTCGGTTGGTACGATAACGAATGCTATGTGATTGATGAAGTCTACGAACGAAAATTAACAAATACAGAATTAATCAACAAATGCACCGATATGCTTTTTGAAAATAGATTAAGACCTGAAATGTTAGACACAGGTTATGGTGATGCAGCAGAACCAGATCGTATAGAAGAATTTAGACAAGCAGGATTCCCAATGGATAAAGGAATCAAAGATGTGAATGCTAAAATCACTACAACAAAACAAACAAAAATCCACATACACCCAAGATGCGTTAATACAATCAAAGAAATCAAAGGTTACATTTACAAAAAAGACAGTAAAACCGGACACGTAACCGATGAACCAGTGAAAGTAAACGACCACGCTATGGACGCATTAGCGTACGGTTGCTACGGTGTAAGAGGATATTTATCACCAAACAGACCAATTAACCCAGAATTTTACGATGACAACATAATGGTTTTTTAAAAAGGAGATTTGTAACAATGGTAGAATGGAATCCAATCAAAAGGATAAGAAGAAATCAAAGACTAGACAATGCTGAAGCATCATCTATCCATGAAATCGGAGTAGATGACATTGATTTAAACAGTGATGCTAAAAGTATTGATTGGAACGAAGAGTTACCGGCTTTGATTAAACCTACAATTAAAAATTTCCGAATGTGTTATGAAAAATCAGATGTAGTTAAAGGAATCATTGAAGATTTAGTAATCAAATCAATTAGCGGTTGGGTTATTGAAGCAGATAATGATGAGATTAAAGAATACATTGAAGAAGAAGCTAAAAGATTAGATTTCATGAGTTTGTTTCATGAAGTAGCTACCAATAACATCGTATCAGGTGCAATGTATCATAATGTTATCAAAAAGAATGGGCAATTATTCTTACGTGAATTAGCTTTCGATGGAGATAATTATCGTATCAAAGAAATATGGGACGATGAAACCGGTTCAGAAATCATAGGTTACAAACAAAAAGTCATGAAAAATCATAACACTAACAAAGACTGGTTAAAAACAAAATTCGATTTGTTAAACGAAGAAATCGAGTATGTGGAATTTAATTTTTTACCTGATGAAGTTATAGCTTCACATTTCTTTGAACGTAACGGTAAATACAAAGGATTGGTTGAGAATGTTCTTGATGAAGCTTATATGATTGAATTATTAACTCGTATGATGCCACAAGTTGTTTTCAAACAAACTAATACAATGGTATTACAAGGAGGTAATGAGAATCGTAAAGAAGTTAATATCTTCAAAAGAACCATTACTAAAGTTGTTAAAGCTGTAACTAATTATCATCGTAAAGGAGTTATTTATCTACCTTATGGTCTGGACGCTAAATTAATTGGTGATAGTACATTACCAAAAATTCAAGATTATATTACTAAATTAGAATATCTTGTTTTTGTAGGATTAGTTTCACCTAAAGCAATTTTTGATGGAAGTAGTAGTAATAGGTCTACTGCTGTTGTTCAATTAGACAGTGATAAATCCGGTAGAGTATTATTCCAACAATTTATCCAATACAAATTAAGTCAATGGGTACAACAAGTTATTGATATTCTATTGGAGATGAGAGGTAAACCTTCAGGTAGTGCATGGGTTAATTTTAATCCTGAACCTGAACCTGCTGAAGATGAAATTGTTGATGAAAACGGTAACACCAGTACAAGTAAACCTGGTGATGGTTTAGACATGACTAACATTCAGAATACTAATAGAGGTGTTGCTAGTGAAGCATAAAGTTTCCCAAGTTCCAACTTATGAAGAGTATTTTGGATTAGTGGATAATGAAATACTTGACAAGGAATGGGATTCTGATGAGGAAGATGAGAAAAAGAAACAATTAATCATTTTAGCTTTAAGTTTACTGGAAGAATTTTATCTTGATGTGAAATATTATAGTGCTTATGATGTTTTAACTGAAGATTTTGAAGATAAAGTTAAGGAATTAAACAGTAAATTAAAAGATTCATTATTATATTTATTTATTCATTTTATCACCGATGTTCAAACAGAATATGATGTAAAATACAATATCCCTTCTAATATAGTTGATTCAGAGGTAGGAATTGAATCTATCATTGATAGTAGTGTGGATAGAGTAACTAATACATTATATTCTGATTTGAAAGATAAAGCAACTTTTTACCAATCATTAGCTCTTACAACTGGAGTATTTAGTTTACACAGTAATTTCCGTAGAGCAATAAAAAATTTAACTAATATTATCAAGTGGGATACTCATTACATTGATAAAGTCATTGAAAGAAAATATTTAAGCTTCGTACATGGGCAAGAAGCATTAGCCAAATGGGTAGTTTCCGGAATAAACACCTGCCCATGGTGTTATGAAATACAAGCAATGGGAGCAATGCCAATCTCATGGTTTCCAGTGGATCATGTGAATGGAAGATGTCATCTTGAAATAGTTAATCCGAATGAGTATTCTGATGAATATAAAGAAATTCAAGGTTGGGAGTAAAAATGGTTCGTGTAAAGATTTTTGAACCTTGTAGTATGGAATACAAAGAGAGAGATAAACCGGTTAAATATACAGAAGAGTTTCTTCGAGAATTAGCCTCCAATACAATAGGAGCAGATTTAGTTAATGAGAAACATCATGGTGAAAAAATCGGTAAAATTTCAAATTTAACATTTACAGATGGGGGTTTATATGCAGATGTTGATTCTGAAAAACCTCTTGATAATCTGAAATACAGTCCATCATACGATAGTTTATTGGTGGATAATGGCGACCATTGGTTAGCCACAGAAGGCAAATTGTTAGAAGTAGCATTAACAAGTAAACCTAGACCTGCTATTCTTAACAATACTGCTGATGATAATGGAGGAAGTAATATGGGTAAAGAAGGTAACGATGGAACTTTAGAGTTCTTTCAAAATGAAGTTAAAAGACTTCAGCAAGAAAATAATAAACTTGAATTTAAGTTGAATCAAGCAAATGATAAACTCAAAAATGTTGAAAAACAAGAAAAAGAGTTAGAAGAACTTCGTGAGTGGAAAGAAACTAATGAGAAAGTGATTGAGGAACAAAAACCAATTATAGAACAATACAAAGCAGATAAAGAAAAAGAACACGAAGAATTATTAGAAAAAGCCTCTCAAGGCAATGCCGAAGTCAAAGAACAATTAAAAAATTGTGATAACGATACTCTTAAAACCATTGCAAATCTACACACCACAGAACAACCTCCAAAAGGTGTTGGAGCAGATAATGCCCCTGGTTTAGATGAAGGCGATGGTGATAATGATGAGGAAACTGAACAAAAAGAGCGTAACGATGCTGTTGAAAAAATGTTCAGTGAATTGAATTTCAAGGAGGAATAAAAACATGGATTTAGTTAAAGCAGGTAGACCTAGTAGGGATTATGAGAATCATCGTACAAAATTCACCGTAACTCTTTACGAAGGTGAGTTAAAATATACTAAAAACGGAATAGACAGAAAAACTGGTAGAACTGTACCACAACATAGTTTAACTGAACCGTTAGATTTACATCAACTTTTAGAAGTACACGAGGATTCAACTCCTAGAAATATACTTTTAAAAGCAGCTGAAGAAGGTTCTAAAAAAATTGTTGCAAAATTATTATTTGACCCAGAGATGACTTGGAAACCTGATGCACAATACACAACCAAAAACAGATTACCACAAAGAAATTGTGAATTTGGGGAATATCCAAATCGTTCAGCTACTGTTGAATGGTTAGGTGGAGCAATTGATGAAGTGGATATTGTAGCTGAAAATGCAGCTATTGCTCCATACGATTATCTTGAATATGTTGGTTACGTCGATGGTAAAGATGTTTTCAAAAAATCATCTGGAGTTACTAATCTTTTAGCTTTAGCAAATGTTAAAGCATTAGAAGCAGGAAAATGCCCAGTATTAGAATTAAACGCATTCTATGGAGCAGTACAAGAATAAGGAGGATTATTATTTATGGAAATTGGAAGTAAACAAATAAAATACTTACTCCACCCTGAAAGTGTAGAAAAAATTATACACCAATACACTAGAACACCAATGAGTATGTTAAACTTATTTGAACCTCAAAACAATCAAGGAGAAAAAACATTCACTTACAGTTACAGTAAAAGAAACTATGAAACTGACATTTTAAGTGGTATTCTCCCTGAACCAGTAGAATTAACTGAAGGTTCTGAATACCCACAAGTATCATTCAGCGGTATTCAAGAAGAATACGGTCAAATGACTCGTTTCGGTTTTGAAGTTGAATTTACAATAGAATCAGCTGAAGACCCAAGAAACTTCGCATTCTTTAAAAATGCTATTCGTGATATGGGTATGACTATGACTCGTATGATTAACCGTTTCGCATTCTATGAGTTAAATGCAAGTGCAGGTCTTGTAGACCCGATTACTCTTGGTGATGGTGCATGGGTATCCGGTAACGAATATATTGATGATGACATTGTCAAAATGAAAAGAGCAATGGAAAATCAAACTAATTATGAAAACCAATTCAGTCCAACTGATTTGTTCGTATCTAAAACTGCATATGATAGTGCAGAAGATTTATACAAAGTATTAAATGCTAACGGACAATTCAATGGGGTTTCTAATGGTATTAACGTAAACATTGCAAGAGAAATTGGTAATGGTTGTCTTGCTATTGACCGTACAGCTCAACCAGCTATATGGTACTACAATATCAGAAAAGGAGATAACAGGTTAAATGACCCTGAAAATCCAGCATCATCTATTATTAACGTTCATTACTTTGAAGATGATGAACAAGCTAAAAACCCTAGAACATTCGGTTATCAATTAGATATTGAATTAGGTTTAGCTGTTAATAAAGAAATGGCTATTTTAACTCAAGATGGAGTATAAATTCTCTATCTTTTTATTTCTTTTAAAAGGAGGAATAATTTTATGTTTGAAAGAATTAAAATGAGAGTTATACAAGGTAGGAAGTTAAAACCTTTTGCTGTTGCTAATGTTCTTCAAGACCATGAAGATAGATTAAAAGCATTGGAGGAAGGTTCTGATTCCGATTCTCAACAAGAACCAGCAACTCCCGCTACTCAAAATATATCATTCACTATTAACGATGGAACTAATCCTATTGAAGGTGCAAGTGTTGTTATTGACGAAACTACTAAAACCACTGGTAGTGCTGGAGGTTGTAGTTTTAATGATATTGCAGAGGGTAGTGTCAGTGTAACTGTAAGTGCAGATGGTTATACTTCAAAAACTGAAACTATTACCGTTTCTAGTGAAAATACAAGTTTCACTATTAGTTTAACTAGTGCATAATTTTTTTTAGGAGGTTTGTCTTTATGAATGATGATTTAAAGAGGGAAACCTCTGATTTCACTATGAGTGATATTTATAAAGTTTTAAGATATTTGCCATATAGTAAAGTTGATAGGCAGATGCCTGTTGAGTTAAATGAGTCTGTTTTTGTTGAGGGTAAAAGTATTGTGTTGCCCACTATTCATGGTGATTTTAATAATTCCGATATTGTTCAGGTTTTTTTGAATTGTCATGATGTAGATGTTACTGGTGTTTCATTAGGTTTTAGTCCATTGCTTAATGGAAATGTGAAAATCCTTTCATTAAACAGTACCTCTGATGAGTTAGATGTATCTAATGATACAATGGTTCAATTTAACATTGATGAAAATTACAGGGCAACAGATAAATCAAGACTATTAACAGGAATAGAATCAATAACACTAAACTTCAACGAAGATGCAACAGGTGTAGAAATACAAAAAATCTTCATAAAAACAATCGATTACACATACACAATCGATGACTTAAAAATAGCATTAGAAAACGGTGAAGCATATGTATTAAGAAGATTAAACAATCTCCGAAACGAAAAAAGGGAAATTAAAGAAATCCCAAAACTATTAAAACAATACATATACATGGCAAGTGGAGCATACGCATGGCTTACACGTTGGGAATACGAAGCAAAACCAATGAAAGAACCCAAAAGCGAATCAAACAACTATGCAGATAGATTATTCGCACAAGTAGACGATGCAATTAAAAAATACTTGTCAAACATTGAAAATAATCGTGATGAAGAATACTTAAGACTAGACCACGTAACAACTGAAGAAATCACATGGGGAATTAGATGACTGAAAAACTATCTAAACTAAATCAGATTTTTGAACAGTTAGGTGAAGTTATAACTCATGATGAAAACTTTGAAGGAATACCAATCTATTGGGGAATGGTGGAATTAACCGCCAATGAAATGCCTCCAACAAGTATTGTTTTTGAAACCATTCCATTTGAGTATGACACTACACATTGTGCTTTTGAAACACAATTAGACATCATAATCGTTCACAATACAGATTACCCACGTGAAATCAACAAAAGATTAAGTAAATATGCTGAATTAATGGTTGATTTAATAAACAATCACATAATCAACGATTACACACCATATCAACTGCAATTCATACAAGGTTCTGAAATAAGAGCAATGCAAAACAACAGAGCTGATGCTGAATCATACAAAGGAACAAAAATGTTATTCAGCTCATTAATCGTTTTAAGTTACAATTTAAGGTATTGATATTTATGCAATTCATTTATACTGGGGAATTACCTATAAAAGACGTTGATTTAACATTAGCCGGAATATTCAAACCATCTGATGTTATCACCAAAGGTACAGTATTTGAAGTTCCAGATGAGAATAAGTTTCTTATTCAAAGGGTAAAAATCTCTGGAATCTATGAAGAATACATTGAACCTCAAAAGAAAGTAGGTAAACCAAAGAAACAGAAAAATAAGAAAAAAATAGAAAAGGAGGAAAAATAATATGGCAGTAGTAGCACCTAACGCTTCACATCACCATACCGAAATCGGAATTAAAGGTGAAGAGTTAGATAAACAATTACTTGCAGCTCCATTAGTAGGTATAAGACAAACTGATTTTGAAGATGGTAACGAAATCGAAACCGAAACCGATGAAGGACACACCGGTACAAGTAACTTGGATATGGGTAGTTACCGTAAAAGTGCTGAATCCAGCCCTTCATGGGAAGATGGTTTAAGATACGGTCAAGGTTTAGAAGATTATATGTACTTATTACTTGCAAACGACACTATTACCCCTCATGCAACTGTAAATGGTATTTATAATCATGTATTTGAAATGCCACCTGACACTGATAAAGATTTACCAGTAGCAACAATCTATCATGGATTCAGTAAAACTTTAACAGATGCAAGAATATTCAACAATGCAATGTTGAACGAATTAGAAGTAACATTATCTGCTGATGATTTACCAAAAATTAATCCAACATTCATCAGTGATTACAATAATGTAAACTGCATCAACCCAACAAGACATTTACTTGAGGATCATCTTGCAAGAACTGTAATGGCACAACACACTTCAGTATATATTGGTGCTGTTGGAGCTACCGCAGAAGAAATGTTAGCAAATCCGATTGATTGTTTCACTGAAGCTTCATTCACTGTAAACAACAATGCTGAATCCCAATCTTGTCATGGTGATAAATTTGGAGTAAACACAAAAACCATGGGAGCAAGAGAATTAACTGGAAGTATTGGAATGCCATGGGTAGACCGTACCAAATACTTTGAAACTGAATACGAATGTTACGAAAAATACGGACACGTCGTATCAGAATTAATTACTCAAAAACAAGTATGGTACTTATGTGAAGGCGGAAGCATCATAAGAACCACCACCGACAATGAACCAACATTAGCAACTGGAGAAAAATTAGTTAAAACTGTAACCAACAACAATGTTACAACCTCATACATTTCAACCGGTATACCATACCGTACATTATTCAAATTCCCAGTTGTCGAAGTAACCAATGTTACATCAACCAAATCAGGTAATGAAGCTAAAGATTTAACCTTTGAATGGAAAGGAATAGAACAACCAACACAATCTTACATGACAGTTGAAATGACAACTGATTTAGCAGCTTGTCATATAGACACCACTGGTGTAAACTTGTCAAGTTTCTATCCTGAAAACGCTGATGGTATTACATTCCCACCTACTGCATAGGTGGGGAAAATTTTTTTTTTAAATGAGGGGGTATAGTATAGCTGGGACTAATACTATGTGGCACGTCTGCATGAGCGCAGGTTCAAATCCTGTTATCCCCATTTCTTTTTTGGTTAAATTAATAAAAAATGGAGGAAGTAATTTATGGCAAAAAAAGAATTTACAGATTTAACAATCAAAATATGTCAAAAAGATTGTAATTTCAAAAGAGTAACTAATGAAACTTTAACAAAGTTCACTAAAAAAGCAGAAAAAGAATATGAAGAAACTATTAAATCATTCATTCAAGAAGTTGAATCATACGATGATAAAAAGGAATCTCTTGAAAAGAAAATTAATTTAAAACAAAGAATAGTTGATACTATTGAAAATAAATCAGATGCAACTGATGAAGAATTAGACAAAGTAATTAGCATTCTTGAAGATATTGAAAAATACGAAACAGAATTAGAAACTGTTAAAATAAAATTAGTTGAATTAGGAGAAAACAATCCGTCTGATGAATATAACGATAAATTAGACCAATTATTAGCGGAGAAGGTGGAAACATTTCTTGAAGGAATCACTGCAAAAGAGTTCTTGAAAAACAGTGATCCAGTTGATTCTATTAAAGCAAGAAACTTGGAAAAATATTATCAATTAGCCATTGTTGGTGAAAGAGAATCCAAGATTGTTGCAGAGATGAAAGAAGATGTAGATAATTTTCTTCAATCTCAAAAAGAACGCAGAAACAGTTAATTCTGATATAATTCTATCGCCCTATAATACATCTCCGACATGGGCGATAGAATCTGTAATGTTAGATATTTATTTTTTATTAGCTCATCGTGTTAAAGGGTTAGGTTGGAGTTTAACTGATTTTTGGAAAACTGACACTTGGGTTACAAGTAAATTCTATTGTATGGAATTAAACTTGATTGAAGAGGAAGAACGTAAGTTAAATGAAAGTAAAGATGAAGAAAATGACTCTGATGAGATGAGAGATTTATACGAGGAGATGTACAATTGAAATTTAATATTAAAGAAGATACTATTTCAGATTATTTTGATAAGTTACAATCTCATATGGAATCTGAAAAAGAATCTTTTGTTGGTGGTTTAGCACGTAAACCGGTTGGTGAAATGGGGTCTATGGAGGGTGCAATCACTGAATTAGCACCTAAATGGAATCCATTTCTGTTTATGACTGGGCAAAGCAGAAATAATTGGAAAATAAAAGTGTCTAATGAAATTTCTAATGTTGAAATAATGTATTCTGCAATGGCAACACCAAACTTAAACACTGCAAAAGGTGATAATACAAGAAAAGTATGGTGGGAATTTGCGGATAAGAACAATCCTAACTTATTAGGAAGAGATTATGCCGAGTTCCAAGAAACAGGTGAAGATGATATTGCTAGGTCTGAAGATGCGAAACATAAACACTTTATTCGTGATGGTTTATACGCAAGTAACAGTGAAATACAATCTGCAACTGCAAGATACTTAAATGCAATACTTAAATTAGAAAAAATACCAGTTCGCAGTGGCGATTTCGTTGAAAGGTAAAAATAGAATAAAAAATATAAGGGTGCAAATCCCTTAATTACCAATTTTTAGGTGCTTACCCTCACAAAAGAAAAGAAAAATTACTCTTTTTTTTAGTAAGGTAAGATACGACAAAAAAAATGGGCTTCCTCCATATATACTTTTTTTTGTGGGGGAGCGCCTAAAAAAAACATAATTTTTTTTTATAATAATTTTAGACAAGGAGAGATTAATCACTATGACAAATCCAGTAGGTTCAGTTACAGCGGAAGTAATATTAGATACTTCAAAGTTTAATGAAGCTATCGAATCTTTAAAAAAAGAAGTATCAAGTTTAAAATCATCTTTTAATGAAAAAACTGGTAATCAAGGATTAGTAAGTGAAGTTAAAAAATTAAAAGAAGAAATAGACTCTCTCCGTAACAAAACAGATAGTTATAAAAAAACTATCAAAACATTAAGAGAACAAAATGCAGACTACGCTAAAGGCATAGAAAACATGAACAAACTTTTAGAACAATCTAAAA